>Ga0074046_10000106_pt1 | contig 69076 bp, 53 predicted proteins | sample BogForMeECP23OM3_FD_94441 | JGI IMG/M metagenome (GOLD analysis project Ga0074046, IMG submission 94441) | Bog forest soil microbial communities from Calvert Island, British Columbia, Canada - Bog Forest MetaG ECP23OM3 | ecosystem: Environmental > Terrestrial > Soil > Wetlands ... | reverse complement strand
CTAAGTCCTTTGTTTCCCCTTGATACGATAAACACGGGGGTGGGGGTACCCTCCTCCCCGACGGGTCCCGGCGCATGATCCCCGCAACTCTAATCATTCCCGCACATACGCGCCGTTTACCGCTAAGTCGAAGTACTTATGCAAAACAGGGGGTGGGGTGGCGATGATTACTATTAATATAACTAACCAAATTTGGTCGGCGCGCCGACATTCTTCCGATTCTCCCTTTGTTTTCAAGTCTTTCTGCAAAGGAGGTCCTCACCACTCGTGCGGTCGGCCCGCCGACATTGAACGGAGAAATGTTGTGGCATGCTAATTGGGAATGGCAACCACTGAGCAACGGCTGGGTACGGGAACGGCCGCTTTCCAATTTGCGGGTTTTCGGCTCTACCAGATTGCGCGATTTTGTATTGTGTTTTGCACGGAGATGCAGTCCGTGGCCGTGGGCTGGCAGGTGTATGAGATCACCAAGCGGCCGCTGGACCTGGGATTGACGGGTTTGGTGCAGTTTCTGCCGGGAGTGTTTCTGTTTTTGCTGGCGGGTCATGCGGCAGATCGGTTTGACCGGCGCAAACTGCTGACGGTTTGTTACGCGGGGTACGGACTTTCTTCGGCGCTGCTGCTGGCAGTGACGTTGCGGTTTGAAGTGCTGCATCGCGCGGAAACGGTGGCGCCGATTTTTGCGATTTTGTTTCTGGTGGGCGTGGTGCGCAGCTTCAGTATGCCAACGAGCCGGGCGTTGCTCCCTCAACTGGTGCCGGAAGAACAATTTCAAAGCGCGGTGGCTTGGAATTCGGGAATTTTTCAAGGCGCGACAATCTTGGGCCCGGCGCTAGGTGGATTGCTGTACGCGTTTTCGCGAGGTCCCGCGCTGGTGTATGCCGTGGCATTGATTGCTGGCGCGGTTTCCGTACTGGTCACCTTGAAAATTCAGACGCAGAGTCCGCCGAGACGGCGCGAACCATTCTCGCTGAAAACGGTGTTCGTGGGATTCCGCTATATCTGGACGCACAAGTTAGTGCTGGGGTCGATCTCCCTGGACTTGTTCGCGGTGTTGCTGGGAGGCGCAGTAGCGCTGCTTCCAGTGTATGCGAAAGAGATCTTGCACACGGGGCCGTGGGGATTGGGGTTGCTGCGAAGCGCGCCGGGAATTGGGGCGGGGGTCATGGCGCTGCTGATCGCCTACAAGCCGATACGCAGGCGAGCCGGCGCGACGATGTTGTGGTGCGTGGGCGGGTTCGGCGTATTCACGATGGTGTTTGGATTTTCGCGCAGCCTGCCGCTTTCGCTGATCTCGCTGTTTTTTGTGGGCGCGGCGGATATGGTTAGCGTGGTGGTGCGCGGAGTGTTGATTCAGATCGAGACGCCCGATGAGATGAGAGGCCGGGTGAATGCCGTGGACATGATTTTTATTGGGGCGTCGAATGAGTTGGGAGAATTCGAGTCCGGATTGGCGGCGCAGTGGCTGGGGACGGTGCCCGCGGTGGTGTTAGGAGGAGTGGGGACGATCCTGGTGACGCTGTTGTGGGCGTGGATGTTTCCGGAGTTGCGCAGAGCGGACAAGTTGGCGGGGACGCGGGGCTAACCGTTGAGTCTGGGCCTGCAAAGATCAACAGACGTCTCACAAATGGACGTGGAGAAGAGTGTCCTCAGGGGCCGGAGCCCAGTTCGCTTTAGCCATAATGTAGGAGCTGAAGCTCCGACCCCTAAGACCGCCGTTATCTACCGGGCGCTAGTTGTGGGCTGGCGGAGTCGCCGCCGTCGGGGCTGGCGGAATGGCGGTGGGGGGAGCGGCTTGAGGCAGGGCTGGAGTTGGGGTGGCGATGGTGGCTGGCGCCGGCGTGCTGGTTAGTTCGGCTTTGACGGCGGGAGAAATTTTGTCGGCGTTTTTTACGAGCACGCTGACCTGCCACATCTTGGTTTCGCCCAGGTGATCGTTGAAAGCGGGCATGCCGGTCATGCGGATGCCGCCGGAAACCTTCCAATATGTTTCCCAAGCTTCATCGTCGGTAACGCCGGTACCGCGAAATAATTGCGGGGGAGGGGGAAACATCCCGTCGGCGATAGCCGTCTTAGGTTCGCCGGGAAGTCCGTGACAGACGGCGCAATGCTCTTTGTAGACTTTGGCGCCGGCAAGGAAATTGGTTTCATCTTCAGAGACAGGCGACGGTAGATGCGGGAGCTTGGCGAGGTAGGCGTCCTGGGCCATGTGAGCGAGCCGGTGCTCGAAGGGCATTTCCGGGCCTTTGGTGGCGACAGGAGCGTGACCGCCAGCGAAATAAAAATAAGTGCCGACGACGATCAGCAAAATACCGATCAAAATCCCCAACAGGACGCCCCTGAGCATGCTATTTTCTCCTCAACTGAGATGGCGCACACACATACTGGATCATGCGGATAAGACAGGCGTTAGTTTACGACGGGTGCAGAAATTGTGCACGGTGGATTTACCGGACGAGGATGGAAGAAAGGGGCAGAGAATACGTGGATTGCGTAACCAATTCGGCGTTTGGGACGTCCATGTATAAAAGAGCCTTTCCGCGCGTCAAGCGCTACACTATGAGTGTAAGTGCCCGCCAGGCTCCCAGAAGATCCTTCGCCGCGCGCTCAGCGGCAGCAGATCAGGACTGGATACTAGAGGAGTTAATTCCGAATGGCCCAAATTGACGAGGTCGGTGTGCCCGACAGAACCGGTATTCCTATAAGAGATTCGGCTCGGGCTAGCTCGTCCCGCAGCCATTGGTGGATTTGGCTTTTGGTAGTGGCAATCGTGGCCGGCGGCTGGTGGTATTTGCGCTCGCGCGGCGGTCAAGGGAGCAGTGCGGCTGCCGAGGCCGCAGGCAACAATCCTGGAAATGGCGGGCAGCCATCGAATATGGCGGTGCCGGTGGTGGTAGCGACAGCACATCGCGGGGACCTGCCGGTGTACTTCAACGGGCTGGGGACGGTGACCGCGTTTAACACCGTGACGGTGAGAAGCCGGGTGGACGGGCAGATTGTAAAGATTAATTTCACAGAAGGCCAGAATGTAAAAGAGGGTGATGCCCTGATCGAAATCGATCCCCGACCGTACCAAGTGCAACTAGAACAGGCGCAAGGGCAACTGGCGAAAGACCAGGCGCAGTTGAAGGATATGCAGGTTGACTATGAGCGCTACCAGTTGCTGTTCAAGGAGGGAGTGATTCCGAAGCAGCAATTGGATACCCAGCAGGCGCAGGTGGGCACGTACGAAGGCGCTATCAAGGCGGACGAGGCGACCATCGACAATGCCAAGTTGCAGATCACCTATTCGCACATTACCGCGCCGATCAGTGGAAGAGTGGGACTACGGCTGGTGGACATGGGAAACATCGTGCACGCCTCGGATACGAATGGGCTGCTGGTGATTACGCAGCTGCAGCCGATCGCGGTGCTGTTCAGCTTGCCGCAGGATCAACTGCCCGAGGTGGTTGCCAAGATGCGCACAGGCAGACAACTCGAGGTGGAAGCGTACGACCGGGACAATAGCGACAAAATCGCGAGCGGGAAACTATTGACGATCGACAACCAAATCGATACGACAACGGGTACGTACAAGTTAAAAGCCGTTTTTGACAATGCGAAGAATGAGCTGTTTCCGAACCAGTTCGTGAACGTACACCTGCTGGTGGATACGAAGAAGAATGTTGTGCTGGTGCCGACGACCGCAATTCTGCGGGGCCCGCAAGGCAGTACCTATGTGTTCGCGGTGGATTCCAAGAATGCGGTGTCCGTGAAAAATGTAAAGGTGGCGGAGACGACAGGGAATCTGGCGGGAATCTCGACGGGATTGGGCGACGGCGAAGTTGTGGTGGTGGATGGCCAAGATAAATTGAAGGACGGCACGGTGGTGGATCCACGCACGCAACGGACGGGCGGAGGCAGCTCCACACAGAGTTCATTTCTGCCGGATGGATCGACGCCCGGGGCTCCGACCGGAGGGCCTGCTCGATGAATCCTTCACGGCCGTTCATTTTGCGGCCGGTCGCCACCACATTGTTGATGGTGGGAGTGCTGTTGGTTGGGTACGTGGCCTACCTGCAGTTACCGGTGTCCGCATTGCCACAAGTCGATTACCCCACAATTCAAGTAACGACGTTTTATCCCGGGGGAAGTCCGGACGTGATGGCGTCGTCGGTGACTTCACCGCTGGAACGAAACTTCGGGCAGATTCCCGGACTGTTGCAGATGACGTCGACGAGTTCGTTTGGCTGCTCGGTGATCACGCTGCAATTCAATCTGGATCTGAATATCGACGTGGCGGAACAGGAAGTACAGGCGGAAATCAACAGCGCGTCGCAACTTCTGCCGAAGGACCTGCCGAATCCGCCGATTTACAGCAAGATTAATCCCGCCGACGCTCCGATTCTGACCCTAGCACTAACTTCCGACACTCTGCCGTTGCAAAAAGTAGAAGACTTGGCCGACACCACGCTGGCGCAGAAAATTTCTCAGTTGTCGGGAGTTGGCTTGGTGAGCATCAGCGGCGGGCAACGCCCGGCTGTGCGGGTGCAGGCAAATCCGACTGCGTTGGCTTCGTACGGATTAAGCCTGGAAGATTTGCGGACGGCGCTGGGGAACGCGAACGTCGATCAGGCCAAGGGCACGTTTGATGGGCAGCACCAGGCATTTACGATTGGAGCGAACGATCAACTGCTTTCCAGTTCGGGGTACAGCCCGATCATCATCGCGTATCGCAACGGCGCGCCGGTGCGGTTGTCTGACGTGGCCGTGGCGACCGATGGCACGGAAAACGTGCGGCAAGCGGCGTGGGCGAACCAGCGGCCTGCGGTCATCCTGAATATTCAACGGCAGCCGGGGGCAAACATCATCAGCGTAGTGGACCGCGTGAAGAAGATTCTTCCGCAATTACAGGCGGCGTTGCCGGCGTCGGTGCACGTGGAGATTCTGACGGACCGCACGACGACAATCCGGGCGTCGGTGGAAGACGTGAAATTCACGCTGCTGCTGACCATCGGGCTGGTGGTCATGGTGATTTTCCTGTTTTTGCGCAGCGTGCGCGCGACGATTATTCCGAGCTTCGCGGTGCCACTGTCGATTGTGGGCACGTTCGGCGTGATGTACCTGCTGGGATACTCGCTGAACAATTTGTCGCTGATGGCGTTGACGATTTCCACCGGATTCGTGGTGGATGACGCGATCGTGATGATCGAGAACATCAGCCGGTACATCGAGCAAGGAGACTCGCCGTTGCAGGCGGCGCTGAAGGGCTCGGAGCAGATTGGTTTCACAATCGTGTCGTTGACAGTGTCGCTGATCGCAGTGTTGATCCCGTTGCTGTTCATGGGGGATATCGTGGGGCGGCTGTTCCGGGAATTCGCGGTGACGCTGGCGGTGACGATTCTGGTGTCCGCGATTGTGTCGCTGACGCTGACGCCGATGATGTGCGCGAAATTGCTGAAACACCAGCCAGAATCGCAGCAGACATGGTTCTACCGTAAGTCGGAAAAAGTATTCCAGGACGTGATTGCGTTCTATGGCCGGACGCTGCAGGTGGTGTTGCGCTACCGAGCGATTACATTGCTGGTGACGCTGGGAACGCTGGTGGGGACGATCCTTTTGTACATTTACGTACCGAAAGGGTTTTTCCCGGTGCAGGATACGGGAGTGATTCTGGGCGTATCCGAGGCGCCGCAAAACGTGTCGTTCCAAGCGATGGCGGCGCGACAGCGATCCTTGGCGGACGTGATCCTGAAGGACCGGGCGGTAGAGAGCCTGTCGTCGTTCATCGGCATAGACGGTACAAACACGACGATGAATAGCGGGCGCATCCAGATCAACTTGAAGCCGCTGGAGCAGAGGAAGATCAGCGCGTCGGAGGTGATTCGGCGGCTGCAACCGGAACTCGAAAAAGTGAATGGCATCACGCTATACATGCAGCCAGTGCAAGACCTGACGGTGGAGGACCGTGTGTCGCGGACGCAGTTCCAGTATTCGCTGGAGGATGTGGACCCGAAGGAGTTGGCGTACTGGACCCCGAAATTTGTGGCCAAGCTGAAAACGTTGCCGGAACTGCGGGACGTGGCGACAGACCAGTTGAATGATGGGCTGATGGCGACACTGACGATCGACCGGGATACGGCCTCGCGGTTGGGAGTGTTTCCCGCTGACATCGACAATACGCTGTACGACGCCTTCGGACAGCGGCAGGTGTCGACGATTTTTACGCAGCTTAACCAGTACCACGTGGTGCTGGAAGTGGATCCGAGTTTCCAGCAGAACCCGGATGCGTTGAAGAATATTTACGTGCATTCCGCGAATGGACCGCAAATCCCGTTAAGTGCATTTACTCGGTTGGAGTCGGGAACGACGCCACTGGCAATCAATCACCAGGGCCAATTTCCAGTGGTTACGATTTCGTTCAACCTGGCGCCACACGGTTCGTTGGGAGAAGCAACGGATGCCATCGAGAAGGCACGAAAAGAAATTGGATTGCCGCCCAGCATCCAGGCAACGTTCCAGGGAACCGCGGCGGCGTTTTTGCGGTCGATCAGCAACGAGCCGTTGTTGATTCTGGCGGCGGTCGTGACGGTGTACATCGTCCTTGGGGTTCTGTACGAGAGCTACATCCACCCGATCACGATTTTGTCGACGCTGCCGTCTGCGGGAGTCGGAGCAATTCTGGCGTTGTTGTTGTGCCGCACGGATTTCAGCATCATCTCGTTGATTGGCATCATCCTGTTGATCGGCATTGTGAAGAAAAACGCAATTATGATGATCGACTTTGCGCTGGAGGCGGAACGTAAGGAAGGGAAGAGTCCGCTGGATGCGATTTATGAGGCGTGCCTATTGCGATTCCGGCCAATCATGATGACGACGATGGCGGCGCTATTGGGTGGCTTGCCGCTGGCGCTGGGGCATGGAGTTGGTTCGGAATTGCGCCGCCCCTTGGGAATCACCATCGTGGGCGGATTGATTCTGAGCCAATTGCTGACGCTGTATACGACGCCGGTTGTCTATCTGGCGTTTGACTGGATAGCGCGACGTTTGAACCTCGGGATTCACAATCCCGCTGAGGAACTGGCCACCGGAGACTAGGGATGAATTTTCAGTCCAATTTCTCCGCGCCGTTTATCCGCAGACCAGTGGCGACTTCACTGGTGACCATCGCGATTTTCCTGTCGGGCGTAATTGCGTTTCGATTTCTGCCGGTGGCACCGCTGCCGCAGGTGGACCTTCCTACAATCGGCGTGGGCGCTTCCTTGCCGGGGGCCAGTCCCGAGACGATGGCGTCAGCAGTCGCAACGCCGCTGGAACGGCAGTTTGGACGGATCGCCGGAATCACCCAGATGACCTCGAGTTCAACGCTGGGGAACACGGGCATTGCGCTGCAGTTTGATCTCAATCGGGACATTAATGCGGCTGCGCGCGACGTGGAAGCCGCCATCAATGCGGCGCGCAGCCAGTTGCCTGCGGATTTGCCCTCGCAGCCGTCGTATCGCAAGGTCAACACAGCTGATTCTCCAGTCCTTTTCTTGTCGTTGACTTCGGACACCCTGCCGATCGGCCAGATTTATGATGCGGCCGACTCGATATTGGCGCAGAAAATCGCACAAATTCAGGGCGTGGGACAGGTATTTACGTGGGGTTCGTCGAAGCCGGCGGTGCGCGTTCAGGTGAATCCCCAACAGTTGAACAGCTACGGGATCAGCTTGGAGACGGTGCGGAAGGCGCTGCAGTCGGCCAACTCCAACTTAGCAAAGGGGTCGATCTCAAATGCGGATCGCGCATGGTCACTTTCCGACACCGACCAACTGTTCAAGGCCTACGAGTACGAACCGCTGATTGTAGCCGGCCACGCAGGCGCCCCTGTGCGGCTCGGGGATATCGCTAAGGTAAGCGATTCCGTCGAAGATATTCGGAACCTGGGACTGTTTGGGGGAAAGCGCGGAGTGATCCTGGCGATCTTCCGGCAGCCGGGCGCGAACATGATCGACACGGCCGACCGGGTGAAGGCGACGTTGCCGTGGCTACGAGCATCGATTTCGCCGGCATTGAACCTGAACGTAATGATGGACCGGACGGTGGTGATCCGTGCGTCCGTCCACGACGTGGAACGAGCCATGGGAATCTCCATCGTTCTTGTGGTGTTGGTGGTTTTCGCGTTCCTGCGGAACTACTGGGCAACGGTGATTCCCAGCGTGGCGGTTCCGTTGTCGCTTGTCGGGACGTTAGGAATCATGTATCTGTGCGGCTACTCACTGGACAATTTGTCGTTGATGGCACTGACGATTTCCACGGGATTTGTGGTGGACGATGCGATTGTGGTGATCGAAAACATTGCGCGGCACATGGAAAACGGATTGCCTGCATACGCGGCGGCGATGAAGGGAGCCAGCGAGATCGGGTTTACCGTGCTGTCGATGAGCGCGTCGCTGGTCGCGGTGTTTATACCTATTTTGCTGATGAGCGGGTTGGTGGGGCGGCTGTTCCGGGAGTTCGCGGTAACGTTGAGCGCGGCGATCGTGGTGTCCTTGTTCGTGTCGCTGACGGCCACGCCGATGATGTGCGCGAGATTCCTGAAGCACGATCTCGACAAGAAACACGGATTTTTCTACCGGCTATCCGAGGGCGGATTCAACCACATGCTCCACGGATACGACGTGATGTTGCGCTGGGTGTTGCGGCACCAGTTCTTGATCCTGTGCGTCACGATCTTTACAGCAGGGCTGAGCGTATTCATGTTCAAGCATGTGAATAAGGGGTTCTTCCCGCAGCAGGATACGGGGCGCATTAATGGATTCATCCAAGCGGACCAAGACACCTCGTTTGTGGAGATGTCCAAGAAGATGCGCGCCTTTACAGACATCGTGAAAGCGGACCCGGCGGTTGACACGGTTACTTCGTTTACCGGTGGCGGGAACGGAACCAGTACCGCGCGCATGTTTGCGCAGTTGAAGCCGCTGGCGGAACGCAAGATGGATGCAGACCACGTGATTGACCGGCTGCGCCAGAAGACCTCAGCGATTGCGGGCGCTTCGCTATTCTTGCAATCGGTACAAGACGTGAGCGTGGGGGGCCGATTCGGCGGCGCGCAATACCAGTACACGCTCCAGGCGGACAACCTGGAAGATCTGTACCACTGGGCGCCGATCATCATGGATCGGATGAGGCAAATTCCGGAGTTGCGGGATATCAACTCCGATGAGCAGAACCGGGGACTGCAAACGTACCTGGCCGTCGACCGGGACACGGCCGGGCGGTTGGGAGTTTCGTTGCAGGACATCGACAACGCGCTGGGCGACGCATTCGGGCAGCGGCAGGTGTCCAACATCTACAAAGGGTTAAATCAATACCATGTGGTGATGGAAGTAGCCCCCGAATTTCAGCAGAGCCCCGAGGGGTTGAAGAACATCTACGTACCGTCGAACACGGGCAAGTTGGTCCCGTTGAGCGCGTTTTCGCATTACGAGCACTCCAACACGGCGCTCTCCGTGAATCACCAGGGGATTTTCCCTGCCATCACGATTTCGTTCAATCTGGCGGCGGGGGCGTCACTAGGACCGGCAGTGCAGCACGTGGAAGAAGCGCGCTATGCGCTAGGTGTGCCGAATACGGTGCACGCATCCTTCCAGGGCACGGCGCAAGCGTTCCGCGATTCGCTGACGAACCAATTGATTCTGATCCTGACGGCGCTGGCGGCGGTGTACATTGTTCTGGGCATTTTGTACGAGAGCTACATCCACCCGATTACGATTCTCTCCACGATTCCATCGGCAGGAATCGGTGCGCTGCTTGCGCTGCAACTGTTTCACATGGATCTGAGCATCATCGCGCTGATTGGAATTATTTTGTTGATCGGGATCGTAAAGAAGAATGCGATTTTGATGATCGACTTCGCGGTGCAGACCGAGCGCGAGGAAGAGAAATTGCCGGACGAAGCGATCTACAAGGCGTGCCTGCTGCGATTCCGGCCGATCATGATGACCACGATGGCCGCGCTGCTGGGAGCGATGCCGTTGGCGCTGGGGACGGGTGTTGGCTCGGAGATTCGTAGGCCACTGGGCGTGGCGATTGTCGGAGGGCTGATCCTAAGCCAAATGTTGACCCTGTTCACAACGCCGGTGGTGTACATCTACATGGATCGGTTCCAAAGCTTGCTGAAGCGAACCTTTCAGCGAGGGCCGGTACCGAGGCACGCGCCTGCACATAGCGACTAACTGATCGAACGTGGTGGCGACGGACCGCCTCAGAAGGCGGTCCCTACAAAGGCGCTGCGGCGTGTGCGGCACCCGCTACATGGAGAGCTAGAAATGAAAAATGACATCGCTGGCGAAAACCAACTGGTTCTTTTTGGTGCCGCCGTTGTAGGCGGGGGCGTCGTAGGAGCGCTCGAAGCGCAACTCCGGCCGGATGAGTACGGTCGTGCCAATCCAATGTCCCCAACCGATCAAGTGTTCTGAATATTGAGTCTTAAAGCCCGTGCGCTGCCCCTTGATGTCGTTAAAGTATTCATTGCGGATGGTGAGGTAGTCTTTCGTGGAAAACTGCTTGACCAAGTAGTTCACGATCGCCCATTCCGGGGCGTAACAATTTAGCTCCTGCGGGGAATCGCAGACGGCACCGTTCGCGCCGGTGATAAACAGGGGCGCAGCGGCAGGATTGTCGACGTTAGGAACGTTCTTTTCCCACATGTACCAGCTTTCCGTATCGGTGTGCCAGGACGAGTTGATTTTGTGATACCAGGTGGCGTAATAGGCCTGAAGGTTGTTGTAAGCGTATTTGCCGGAATTGGTGGAATTATCGCAGACGTAGAGATTGTCGCCACCTTCTCTCCAGGTGTAACCGACGCAGGCGTTGAAAGTGGGTTTGGCATTCGGTTCGCCGAGCCATGGTGCGACGTCGTTGCCAGATGAGAAACCGACCTGCACCATCCAGTGATTGTTCAGTTTGGTGGTGATGTTGATGCCGGTTTGCGTGTACGCGTCAAAGGTATAGAGGATGGAATGGCTGTAGGTGTAGTTGTCCGGGGCGAGTTGCGCTTCGATATCGGGAAGCGAAATGTAACGGCCTATGCGGATGTTCATTCCTGCGGCAATCTGCCCCCAGTACAAATCGACGTAAGCCATCACAGGGTCGTAGCCGTATTTGTTGTTATTGGTGAGAAGTTGCTGGCTGAAATAGCCCTTGGCCGTGGTAAAGCGGTAGTCGAGACCATAGAGCTGGGTGAGGCGGAGACCCCAGTCAAAGTGGTCGTTTTGCACCGTGTCTGGCAAGCGCTCGACATAGAGGGCCATCTGATCCAATTGCACGGAATTTGGCTGAATGTAGTACGAGGCGGGAGCGTTACCGTATTGCTTGTTGGAAGTACTGAGGTTGAAGCCGGTGTTTATCCAGCCATAGATTTTGATGCGGCTGTTCTCCCAAGCTTTTCCATGTTCTCCGGAGTAGATAGCAGACATGAGAGGGCCACCACTAGTGTCTGGCGCGCCGATGACCGGTGAACCACCGTAGGGCCAGTCGGAGAAGGGAAAAGGCGGCGAAGAAACTGGCGCCGGATAACCACGGCGGGGCATATCAGGATCGGCGGCGGTGCCTCTCCAGTCGTCGAGATAGGCCTTGGCGAAGCGATGGAAAAATCCATCCGAGTCGGATACCGTTTTTTGAACTGGAGGATCGGGTGCGGCAGTTGTGTCGACAGGAAAAGCGGACGAGTCTCCGGCTTGGGCGCGTGCCGACGGAGCAGTTCCCGGCAAGAAAAACAGCGAAATCAAGATTAAGCAGGAGAGAGTTGCAGTGGAGATCTTGTGATGGAGCGATATCACGATAACTGTTTCCCCTATGCAGGCATGGTAGGGGACGAGTCATAAGGTTCTTGTAAAGAGAAGAAATGAAATTTGTGATGAAGTGGATGCGAGATTTAAATGTTAATGGTGGTAGTCGTTGAGAGCGGACCGCCTCAGAAGGCGGTCCCTACAGGGAGGGAGGCTTCACGGTGGTGAGGAGAGCCAGCAAGAGAAGGAAAACGCAAAGCCAAGCGAACCAGTTGCCGAGCCGCGAGTAGAGGGTTGCGTCGTGACGAACGGGGATAACAGCGATGGCGGTGGCGAATGACGGGCCCACGGTGTTGCGTTCAGCGAGAACACGGCCACGATCGTCGGTGGCGGTGAGGATGCCAAGCTTGGCAGAGCGGGCGATGCTGAAGCCACTTTCTACACCGCGAAGGATCGCCATGCGACCATGGAGCCAGCCGTCGTCGACGAAATCCCACGCAGGAACGATTAACAAGCCCACTCCATCTTGAGAATATTGGCGGCTCAACTGGGGGAAGTCCATGTCCTTGCAGATTTCGAGGCCCCATTTGCCGGATGGTTCTGTTACGACAGCCCGCTTAACGTCGGGGGCAAATCGATCTTCCCAGTGGGGAAGTAAGTGGTGCTTGTTGTAGGAAGCGACTAGCCCGTCCTGGGGCGAATAGAGACGTTGTTGATTCCAGGCAACGGTCGGCGTGATGCGATCGATGCCGATGGCGATGTACGCGCCGGTTTCCTTTGCGAGTTGGCTGAAGAAGGCATCTGCATTCGCCTGTGACGCGTCGGTAATGGGTCCACTATGCTCCGGCAGGACGAAGAGATGTACACCCTGGGCGACTAAGGGTTTCATCTGATCCGCGTAGCGTTGGAAAATCAACTGAGCGCCAGCCGGCGTGTCCGCATTGATGTTCTCTGGAGAATCAGAAGCGATGAGAGCGACCTTAACGGCGGGAGAATTTTTCGGCGTGGCAGCAAGGCGCCAGAATCCGAATGCGAAAACGCATACGAGAAAAACAGCGGCGCCAACAGCTAGCGGAATTTTTACCGACGCTGGGCCCGGATGGAGCAGGGCAGCAATTGTGGATGCAAAGAGAAGAATGCAGAAGCTGATGCCCCAAATGCCAGTGACGGAAGCGATTTGCAGGATGGGCAGAAAATTCATCTGGGAATAACTCAGATTGCCGAAAGTGCCGTGAACGGAAAGCATAGCCACCGCGAATTCGACACTCACCCAGAATGCTGGAAAAACGAGGGCTGCCTGCCAGATTCTTCCGCGGAGAATACAGTAGCGAAACAGCAGCACGCCGAGAGCAAAGACGCAGGCGGAGCTCAGCAGGATCGTTGCGACCAGCCAGGTCGGCAGGACGGCGCGAGAGTAGCTCCATTCATTCAGGCCGCCGAGTGCGTACACTGAAGCCGCGACAAAGAAGGCTTGCCTAGCGGTGACGCGCGAGGCGATCCAGAGCAGGGGAATCGCGGCGAGCCAGGTGAAGGTCCAGACGGGCGCCAGCCCAGTTCCAAGGAAAAACAGCGCCGCGGCGAAAGCGAGACAGGGAGCGGCCAGAAAACCACTGCTAGGCTTTGAGTCCATACAGAAATCTCCTCAGGGAGCGATGTAACAGCTTGCGAAATTCTTTTTCGGAGAGAGCGATGCGGCCACCGCGATAGAGCATGACGTAGCCATGAACGTGAGCCCAGAGTGCAAAAGCCACTTCCCAGACATCATCCTTCTTCAAATGCCCTTCCTGCATTTCTGCCGCGAGCATGTCTGCAATTGGATTCAGCGTCGGGGAGCGGCGTGCACGGAAATCCTTAGGGAACTGGCGGGCGCCGGGACGGGCGCGAGAGAAAACGTAATCGAAAACACGGGGTTGCGCGAAGGCGTAATCGACATACCCTTCCATCACGGCGATGAGACGCGCTTCGACTGAACCGCGCAGGGGATGGGATTGGATATGGGAGAGGAGTTTTGCAAATTCGCGATCGGTGATGGTTGTCAGCAGGGCCTCGCGGCTGGGGAAATGGTGGTAGATGGCCATGGGGGTAATGCCGACGGCGTGGGCGACACGACGCATGCTGACGGCCTCGGGGCCTTCCTTTTCGAGGATAGCGAGGGCGACTTGAGCGATGCGGCCGGCAGTGTCATTGGGACTCACCTATACAGTGTATAGTATACGGTGTATAGCTGCAAATTATTTTTGGCCGATAGCTATGGAAAGGGCGAAAGCAGTTTGATTACGAGCTGCCGATGAGCCAGCCGGTCAGGAAGACAAGGACGCCGCCGACGATGACCTGGAATGCGGCTTGGAGGAAGGGAGTATCCATATACCGGTGGCGGATGTAGCTGATGACGCCGAGTTCGATGGCAACGACAATGACGGCGATGCCGGTCGCGAGACGAAAATCGGAAATCAGAAAGGGAAGAGTGTGGCCGAGGCCGCCGGCGGTGGTCATCAGGCCGGTGACGACGCCACGAATCCAGGGAGAGCCGCGGCCTGTGAGCGAGCCGTCATCGGAAAGCGATTCGGCAAAACCCATGGAAATCCCGGCGCCGAGGCTGGCGGCCATGCCGACCAGGAAGGCGTCCCAGCTTTTGTGGGTGGCGAAGGCAGCAGCAAAAAGAGGAGCCAGGGTGGAAACGGAGCCGTCCATCAATCCGGCTAAGCCCGGCTGCACGAATTGCAGAACGAAGAGGCGCTTGTGCGATTCTTCTTCATCGGATCTGGCCTTGTCCGTCAGATGCTTCTCTTCATACTCGCTGGCCGCGCGCGTGTGCTTTCTTTCTTCATCGGCGAGCATGTTCAGGAGTTCGCGCATGGGAACATCGGTGGTGCGGCCAGCCGCGCGCATATAAAAGCGGCTGGCCTCCATCTCCATGATCTCGGCCTGGCGGCGAGCCACTTTCACGCCAAGAGGGCGCATCATCCAGACCGGACGGCGCTCCAGAAATCCGCGAACATCGTCGCGACGGATGGGCGGAATGTGGTCGCCGAAACGCTGGCGAAACATGGCGAGCAGGCGGTCGCGGTGGACAGCTTCCTCGGCGCGCATTTCTTCAAACATCTCCGCGGTGCTCGGGTAGGACTCACGCAAGGCGTCGGCAAACTCACCGTAGATGCGGCCATCTTCTTCTTCGCTGGAGATGGCCAGGGCAAGAATCTCTCGTTCGGTCAAATCCTTGAATCGCTTGGGCATAAGTGGCTTGTCCGAGTAAAGCAGGGAAGAGAATGGCACAAAAAGGGCGGGGAAGTCATCTCAGGGGCGACGATTCTGAGGATTTCCGCAGTTGGGGAATTGTAGTGACGGTACTTTCGTACTACGATTAGTTGCAGAAGGCCTACTTTCCGCCGAGTACGGTCCCGCTATAGGTTTTATGAAATCGCGCAATTATCCTTCTTCCATAACAGAGATAGTCTGTTTGGGAGAGGTGAAAGGTAATGGCGTCGGCTCTCGATTTTATGGGTAAACCAACTTCAACGCCGGGGGCAAGCCCGGCACGTCCGTCGCACACTGAACGGCGCTCCAGCCGGCGGTGCAAGATCAACCAGTTGATGCGCATCCGGCCTTCCGATCCGGAGCGCGATCCCTTCGATGACATCCGTGGCTCGCTGAGCGTTTCTCGTTCGGGAGTGTATTTTCAGTCGAGCGAAACCGGCTACGAAATTGGGATGCGGCTTTTTGTGTCCATGCCGTACTCGAAGGAGCCCGCAGCGATGACACGGGAATACCTGGCGGAAGTGGTTCGCCGCGACCATTTGCCGAATGGATTGTATGGAATCGGGTTCAAGATTTTGATGGAGATGGGTTTGCAGGGTGGGTACGGCAACAACTTCTACGGGCAACGCAAGTAACCCTCAACAACTAATAGCAATGCACTCTTGGAGATGACTGCTCTCCATCGCGCGCACGTCCGCAGTTATCCAGCAAATGTCAGATGTTGCACCAGCGATGTGCTGGCAAATCCTACCGGCCGGGAACCACGTCGATTTGTAGCCTCGGATCGGCGGCAGGGATGTAAGTGGTTGGAAGGCCGAGTTCGCGGCGTATGATATTGCAACCTTGGGCTAGCGCGCTCGCTTTGTAGAAGGCAATTTCTCGATTGCATCCCTGACGTCCGAAGCCGCAGTCGTTGGAAATAATTAGTTTTTCCACGGGAATGTGCTTCAACGCCTTGCGGATCTCAGCAGCCACGTCTTCTGGGCGATCGGCCTGAAGGACGCGGTGACTAACGGCGCCGATACAGATTTTCTTCTTGAGATCGTGTTTAAACGGCGCGAAGAGTTCGAGGTCCGCCTGGTTGCGGTCTTTCATCTCCAAGGTCCAGACGTCGCCGCGGCAGCGCTCCAAGTAAATCTCGATGGAGTTTGCGTAGCTGGTGTTCTCCATCACGCGCTGCATGTTGGGATTACCCCAGCAGGTGTGAATCCACAATTCCACGTCGTCCAGGCCTTGAACCTCGCGGTTGAAGGCGTCAACCATGAACTTCACTTCTTCGTGGTCCTTGCCGTAGGTGTTGGCCATGAAATGAAAGGTGGGCTCTTCGATCTGAATGCACCGGCAGCCTGCGGCGCGCAGTAACAACAACTCCTTGTTCATGGCCTCCGCCATGTCCCAAATGACCTGCCGCTTATCGTTGTATTTCGGGGTGTGGATGTCCAAGAAGAGCGCCATAACCTGCGAGCAACAGGTACCGAACTTAAGAGGCTTGCGGGTTTTTCCCTGGGCGATGCGCCAAACTTTTGGGTAGTCGAGGGGGCGATGTTCGATTTTGTCTACCACGTGGGGCCAGCGCCATCCGGTGTAGATCTCGTTGAGGAGAGTGCCCGGAGGATAGTGCAGCCACGGGGCAGTGGTTTCTTGTGGTTGCAAGTAGTCGCCTTGAAAACCAGCCCACCGCTGAAGGGGATAGTGGTGCCAGGCACGACCCGCGAGATCTTCATCGACGTGGAAGTCACCGTGGGAAAGGATATCGAGACCGGCGCGTTCCTGGTCGCTGATGACCACGGCCAAGGCGTCCTGAAACTTTTCGCGGAAACGAATGTCCTGCATGCAGGTATCGAGCGGGCGCCCCCACATGCAGACGTCAAACCAGCGTGGGCGAGGAAACGAACCGGTGGTGGTGCTGGGGAGAAGCAAATCAGCGGTCGCGGTGAACATGGTTCCTCCATAGAAATGGGCAAACATCCCGGGGCCGGGCGGAGCGACAGGCCAGTCGGTCGGTGGGTTGTCATATCATAGTATGAAATGCCGGAACATTCCCGTGACACTGGGTCTTTTTACTTCTCGTTGAGTGACTTACGGGCTATTCGGAGTGATTTGGCTCTTAGGGTTATGAAATCTTAATGGAAAGCTCAGGATTTTTTGAAGCGCGGCTCGGCGCGAGAACAGTTGATTGAATTGACTGACGCCGTGCGAATCGAGGCACACGATCTCGCCGTCGAGAATCGCGTTCTGCACAGGCAGTTTGTCGAGAGGTTTCTTCAGGGACTCGAACGATTTGAAGCGGTTGAGATTTCGTGAGATCAGTTTGCATTCGCCAGCGTCGATGTAGGCGATTGCGCGGAAGCCGTCGTGCTTCAGTTCAAAGATGTACTCGGGATCATCGAAGGCTGTGCCGACGCGGGTGAGGTGCATCGGCTGGATGCGGGGGAGCACGCCTTATTGTTTCACAGGTACTAGTAGCCACCTTTCCGATTACGACAAACCGGGAGTTGGCCCCGCTGTACGCTAAATAGCCAAAAAAAACGCGCTACCCCGTTTAGGAATAACGCGTTTTTATGTTTGCTAGCGGATTTATTAGAACGTTCGCACTTTGCCGATGCGTGGTGGCTTCACGGGAGCAGCTGCTCCGTAGATGACAGTGAAGCCCGATCCGCCGCCCCAGGTCGATGTGGAACGGGTTGGGTTTGGGGATGCAGCCGCTTCAAGGCTGTTCCAGTTGTTGGCAACCCAGACATTTCCGGCTGGATCAATAGAAACGTCGGTGACCATCTGAATGCTACCACTCTGGAACATGTGGAGCACATCACCGGTCTTCGTCCCGGTGGGATGCCCTTTGGTGTTGTCGCCAGCCATGAGCGTTACCGAGCGTGCCCACATGTTGCCAACCCAAACGTCATCATTGCCGTCAATGTTCAATCCCCATGGAATGTTTATCGCTTCGCCAGTGAATCCCATCGGTGCGGGTTGGGTTCCATCCGGACGGATCATGTTCACGGCCCCTGTCGGCCTCGCCGGTGGTCCCGTAACGTACTTGAACATCGCAGCAGTGATGAGCTTAAACTGCTCCATGATTGATATACCATCGGGAAGCACCGGCTGAGGTGTTTTCAAATCCATGTTGCTCACTACCCAAACATTTTCCTTCGAGTCCAGAGCGAGAGCGCGAACACCAATTCCGGCGCGGAAGGTTTCCACCTTGGTCGGATCGTTTGCCGGGAATCGCACAACTGTGTCTGACGAGGAGTTGGCGACCCAGACACGGTTTTGGGAGTCAATGACAATGTCGAAGGGCGATTTCAGTCCCGCGACCTTGACGATGCGGCCGTCCTTGACCTTTCCTCCGGGGAAGTACAGCAGCTGATTGTCAGAGCCATCGGCAATCCAGACATCGCCGTTGGCCGCGATACCGACGCCCATCAGTCCGAGGAATTTTTCCTTGAACGGGAGGTCGCTCTCCTTGGCGGCTGGAGATCCGTCGAAATTCAACACAAGGATCTTGCCGTTGAAACTGGTGATCCAAACTTTGTCGTTGGCTACGGCAGTGCCCCAGCCGACGCCGTCGATGCCCATACCGGTGAAGCCAGTGATCGGAGGCGAGAGCGCAGTTCCGTTGGGACTGAACTTACCGACGCCACCACCAGTGCTTTTGTTCACGCCGGATTGCGAGCCGGGCATCCAATTCATACCGCTCCAGAGGTTGCCCTCCGAGTCAAACATGAACCGGCCATTGGCATAATCGCCGCCGCCCGAAAAACAGAGGGAAAGCGCGAAGTCGTCCGGAGCGTAAACCAGATACGGCGCGAATGGCGCACTGCGCCGGGCGTCGGGGGCAGGGAGCGGATAAGCTTCGTCAAACAATCCATAGAGTTCCTTGGGGGCGGCCCACGGCTCGCGTGCGATTCCGGCCATCGCCTCCAGCGTATTCTTGGGCGTCGTTCCCTCGGTCGGAGTGGCGGCCTTGAGGAAACGTGTGCGCCAGTCGTCGTTCGCCACGGTGGCGAAGGCATCGATGAGTGAGCCGAGCGTGTCCAAGGTGGCGATCGTGGTGGTCATTGAGCTGTTGAGTGGGTCAAGCAATACTTTGCCCCACCCACCTGTCGAGAGGTCAACGAAGTTCGGCACATTCCCCGTAGCGATACGAAGTCCGAGCGGGTTCCCGGAGATTCCATCGCCGCTGATGAATCGAGCCGCTGTAAAAGCAGAAGCAACGGTCGTAAGTTCGTTGACGACAACTTTTTCTGGCGGTTTGTTGCCCAACACGAGCAACAGAACCAAAGCTGGGCTATCGCTCTTGCCTTTTACTGCGCCACCGGTTGTGACCAAGTACAGAATTGAGTCAGAATGGGCAGATCCGCGAACCTCAAACTTCCCGTCATCGTTTGTTTTTGTTTCCGACAATTTCTTGGGTGTACTTGAGCTGGCTTCCCACAATGTTACGATCGCCTTAGTGACGGGTGCTCCGCCAATAGTGACCTGTCCGCTGACGTGGTCGGCAGCGAGTAAGGAACCCGTACTAAAAAATAAGGTGAACAGCAAGGTATAAAGTAAACGCCCATGAAAGCGCGAACAGATGTTCATTATCTCCTCCGTCGAAGTACGCGTTTATAGTCCGAGAATGATTAGGAAGATGTAATTGGCAAAAGTAACAAGAGGGTGGCAGGGACTCGAAATCCCGTTCGGGCCTGTTTAACGCTTTCCGTACAAGTCGCTCATAGTACTCGCATGGGCGGTAGGCGGACTTCTGCTGTTAATCCTGGTTTTCCGCGCCAGTGAAGATCAGAGCCTTGCCCACATAGTCGGCGGTTATATCGATAATAAAACTCTTTGGCTTCTCCGCGTCGGCCTCGACAGGCGCAACGCTAACGGTGGGTTTCTGTTCCGGAGTTGGTTCGTTCGAATTGGGTTTATCTTCGCTCATGGCTTGAGTCTACCACTGCAAAGTGTTAGTAGGGATGTGTCCGGTTAGTAACTCTGGCCAAACAACAACTTAGTGCAGGATCGGATATATAGATAGGACATGGCGCACACACGCGCTGCAAGGCGACTCCAGAGATGGCCAGATTTATTTTCTGCGTATACCAGACGTATACCAGCGTCAAGAACATGCAAAAACAAAGGGAAAAACAAAAAAGGCGGATGGCACGAGGCCACCCGCCCTTTTTGCGTTTGGGGGGTTGGGGAAAATCGAAGAGGCTCAACTACGGCCGAACGCCTGAAGCGTTTTATGGCGCAGCATACCCAGATGGCGGTTCAGGGGATGGCGACGTTCCAGGAAAGTAAAGACAGGTGAGCGCCGGGGAGTGAGCTTGGCCATAGCGATGTTCAAGCGAATGTCGCGTCGGGCATATTTCATCCCGGCGATCAGAGCTTCGCGGGCGTCTTCCTTGCGGCCGGCGGCCATGTAGACTTCGGCGAGATTCAAATAAAGCTGAGCCTGATTGCGCTTCATGCGGACGGCAGTGTCGCACAGGCGTTCCGCGTCAGCCCATCGTTGCTGGGTGCGAGCGAGAGCAACGCCGAGGTAGGACATGTAATAAGGATTGTTTTTTTCCATGTCAGCGGCGCGCTTGATGTGTTCGAAGGCCCGATTAGCATAGTTGTCGCGCAGGAAGGTCAAGCCGGTCTTAAACTCACGGAAGGCTTCCGTATCCATCATCGATTCCACCTCATTTAGACTCGAGGACCACACCGGGAAGCTGGGAACTCCTGGGATTGCGGCGTGCGGCGGCAGGAAAAGAAATCAGCGTGAAGAGTATTCAAACACGCGCCGCTGCTGCAGGAGTTCGCATGTCTCGGTTACAAGTTAAGCTACGAGTTCTGGAGTGGGGAATCTACTGACCAGAGGGACAGTCTTCGGCCAACGGCTTGGCGTTCTAGGGAATTTTTGCACGTTGCGCGAGAGTGAGCGCGATGCACGAGATCATTTTGCACCGGCGTTTCGGGGCCATTTGCGGCGCCAGACTTTCCAATCATCGAGCGTGACTTTGAGCATGGCTTTGGAGGCTTTGTGGAGCCAGCGGCCTTTACGGCGGGCCAGGTCACGTTTGATGGCGGGGATGGCGTTTGGTGTGCCGAGGTGAATGTTGGCTGTTTCCCAGCCCATGTAATAGGCGAGCTTTTCTTCATCGCGGTCTTCGGGAAGAGACTGGATTTCGATGTGGCTGCAATCCGGGGCCAAGCGTCGAACGATCCAGTGGGCGGCAAAGTGCACATGGGGATCGCGAATACGTACGGCACTTTCGATGAGCTTCCGGCTCAGCACGTTGGAAGCATGCAACTGGCGCGCCCAGATCCACGCGGAAGGCGTGAGTTGTTTTGCTTCGCGAACGACGTGAGCGCCGTCCCAGGTGGCTAAGGAGAGAACGCGAGGATGACCTAAGCTGCCCAAGCCAGCGATGCGGGATCGCAGCTCGTAATTCAGAGTGCGGACGGGCATGGAGCTGCGAACTAGTTTCCAGACGTCCTTAGGCAACTCGCCCTTATATTTAGGGCAGGCGAGAATCTTCTTCCAGAAGATTACGGGATCACGGAGTTTGTTGAGGGCAATCAGACGAAGCCACCGGTGGTGCTCGGCGAGGATAAAAGGTCCGCCGTGCTTTGCGATGGCGTCCCGGTAGCCTTCTTCGACGGCTTGGACGGCAATTTTTCGAGAGAGCGAGAGATGCTCTTCCTGGATGGCGAGATAGGCGCTGGTAACCAAGCGAACCAGGTCGACAGTGTAGGCGGCAGGCCAGGCTTCGTCGAAGTCGTTGACGCCCCAAATCAAGCGGCCTTCGATGTCACGCCAGGTACCGAAATTTTCTATATGTAAATCGCCCACGGCAAGAACTTGGGGAGCGCGGGCGAGGTCAGGGCAAATAATCGGCCACCACTGCGCCCAGCGGTAAAAGGTGGCGCGGAAAAACGGAAAAGGCGCCTGAGCCATGAGGCGATGCTTAAGATTTACATCGGAGCGAATGAGATCAACATGGCGGGAGGCCCAATGTTCAAAATCGGCAGTGGCCTGGACAATGCCAGGCAGTTTCCTTTTTTTTGTCTGCATATGTCGACGTTCCCCAAGGTAGGGGAGTGCCCCGCGCGGGAGATAGTCTACATCTTCTTGTGGGGGCGAAAAAAAGTTTTTGGCTAAGCGCGAGCGTGGACCCTGGCAGGCCGGAGACGCGATTCGTAAATGGGGAATCGCCCAGCCAGTTCCGCGACCTGCTGACGGACTTTTTGTTCGACGGCAGCATCGCCGACGTGGAGAAGAATCTCCGCGACCCAAGCGCCGATCAGTTGCATTTCCGGTTCCTTCATTCCGCGGGTGGTGACCGAGGGGCTGCCGAGGCGGATTCCACCGGCTTTCATGGGAGGCAGGGGATCGAAGGGGATGGAGTTTTTGTTGACGGTGATGCCGGCGCGATCGAGAGCCTTTTCGGCGTCGCTGCCAGTGATGCCGCGGGAGTGGACTTCGATGAGGAACAGGTGATTGTCCGTCCCACCGGTGACGATGCGAAAGCCCTTGCTGGCGATGGCGGCGGCCATGGCCTTGGCGTTTGCGGCCACCTGCTTTTGGTAATCCTTGAAAGAGGGCTCCATGGCTTCCTTCAAGCAGACCGCTTTGGCGGCGATGGTGTGTACGAGGGGACCACCCTGGGTGCCGGGGAAAGTGAGCTTGTCGAGTTCCTTGGCATAGGCAGAACGGCACAACACGAGTCCGCCGCGAGGTCCGCGAAGAGTTTTGTGGGTGGTGGTGGAGACGATATCCGCGTGAGGAACGGGGCTGGGGTGGACGCCAGCGGCGACGAGTCCCGCAATGTGAGCCATATCGACGAAGAAGAGGGCATCGACGGACTTGGCAATCGCGGCGATACGGGCGAAATCGATGATGCGGGAATATGCACTGGCGCCGGCAACAATCATTTTGGGTTTGTGCGAATGCGCAAGTTGTTCAATTTCGCTGTAATCGATCTGCTCGGTGTCTTGGCGGACGTGATATTCAACGAACTTGTACATGCGCCCGGAAAAATTCAATGGGTGTCCGTGCGTGAGGTGGCCACCGTGCGCGAGGGCCATGCCCAGCACGGTGTCGCCGGGCTGCAGCGTGGACATGTAAACCGCCACGTTGGCGGAAGTGCCGGAGTGTGCCTGGACGTTGGCATGGTCGGCGCCAAATAATTCCTTGGCGCGATCGATGGCTAGTTGTTCGACCTTGTCGGCAAATTCGCAGCCGCCGTAATAACGCCTGCCGGGATAGCCCTCGGCATATTTGTTGGTGAAGATGGAACCCATGGCTTCCAAGACCGCTTCAGACACGAGATTTTCGGAGGGGATGAGCTCGAGGCCGGTGGCTTGCCGGTGGGCTTCCTCGCCCAGCAAAGCCTCAATCTGAGGGTCGACGGTGTCCAGATGCCGCTTCATTCTTTCGTTTGCTTCCGTGGTCATTGCTGCTCCTGACTGGTCTGCCAATCCGATTCGTGATTCCGCTGTAAATGGCGATTCTATCGGAGTGTGCAACCGACCGCAATCTGATGCATCTGCTTATCAAGGGAGGAAATGCGCCAGATTCAAGATTTTGGGTTTCCGGTTGGCAAATTTTCGTCGAAGGAAGTCTATACTTGGAGGGCTGTCCCGATACAGCAAATTCACTTCATTGAGGATGAGTCATGGCAAACATATACGCAGACAATTCGTTAAGCATTGGAAGAACCCCTCTGATCAAACTGAACCGCGTGACCGATGGCGCGAAAGCGACGGTGCTCGCGAAGATCGAGGGGAGAAATCCTGCGTACTCGGTGAAGTGTCGTATCGGGGCTGCGATGATTTGGGATGCGGAAAAGCGCGGCGTGCTGAAGCAGGGCATTGAGATTGTGGAGCCGACCAGCGGTAACACTGGCATCGCGCTGGCCTATGTTGCGGCGGCGCGCGGGTACGCGATCACGCTAACCATGCCGGAAACGATGTCGCTGGAGAGACGGCGCGTGCTGGCGGCCTTCGGCGCGAAGTTGGTGCTCACGCCAGGCCCGGAAGGCATGAAGGGCGCGATAAAAAAAGCGACGGAAATCCACGAATCGGACAAGAAACACTATTTCCTGCCGCAGCAGTTTGACAATCCAGCGAACCCCGAGATTCATGAGAAGACAACGGGTCCGGAAATCTGGAACGACACGGATGGACAGGTTGACGTGCTGGTCAGTGGCGTCGGCACGGGAGGAACACTCACGGGAGTCAGCCGCTACATCAAGAATGCGAAGGGGAAGAAGATCACCTCGGTGGCTGTCGAACCGACAGTCAGCCCGGTGATCAAACAGACCCTTGCCGGTGAGCCGCTGACACCAAGTCCGCATAAGATCCAGGGAATCGGCGGAGGTTTCGTGCCGAAAAACCTGGACCTTGGAATGGTGGACCGAGTGGAACTGGTGAGCAATGAGGAGTCCGTGGAAATGGCGCGGCGGTTGGCGCGCGAAGAAGGCATCCTCAGCGGCATTTCCTGCGGCGCGGCGGCGGCTGTCGCCGTGCGCTTGGCGAAACTGCCGGAGTTCGCGGGCAAAATGATCGTAGCGGTGTTGCCAGATGCCGGCGAACGATATCTATCCACGATTCTGTTTGAAGGAATTGGATAGAGAGCCACAACCGAACGCAAAACACTCCGGGACGGAAGCTCAGCTCTCAAGGCTTCTGTCCCGGTGTGGAGCGTCACAAGAATTATGAAGCCCATGACTACACCTGAAGATGATTTGCGCGCCCTCGCAAAGGAATTCCGGTTGGCACTGGAAGCTCGTTTGGCCGACGCCTCCATGTGGGAATACCGGCTGCCCTCGAAGGATGAGGTCGCGTCGCTTTGCCGGACCTATCTGGATGGACTTTTTCCCTTGTACTACACCGCCGAAGAAGTGCGGAGTGACGACGCGAAGGGATTTTTGGCGCAACTGGATCTGCAGTTGGCGGAGCAGATTGTCTACGCCATGCGTTTTGATCTGAATTGCTGCGGGAAACCGATCCCTTCCAACCTCTCGGAAAGCGCGGCAGATGTGGTGCAGACCTTGCGCGAGAAATTGCCGAGACTCGCGCAACTGCTGGCCCTGGATCTGCAAGCGGCCATGAAGAATGATCCAGCTGCGAGCGGTTACGAAGAGATTCTGTTGAGCTACCCGGGAGTGGAAGCCATCACTGTGCAGCGGCTGGCACACGAACTGTATCGGATGAAGGTTCCGTACATGCCCAGGATGATGACGGAGATCGCACACAGTCGCACGGGCATCGACATCCATCCGGGCGCCACCATCGATGAATCCTTTTTTATCGACCATGGAACGGGCGTGGTGATTGGGGAAACCGCTACCATCGGAAAGAACGTCACCCTGTATCACGGAGTGACTCTGGGGGCGTTTAACCCTACGGCGCGGCGGGATACGGGCGGGGAATTGGTGCGGGGGTTGGCGAACAAGCGACATCCGGACATTGAGGATCATGTGACGATTTATGCCGGAGCGACGATCATTGGCGGGGACACGCGGATTGGGCATCACAGCATCATTGGCGGAAATGTGTGGCTGACACACTCGGTTGCGCCGTATAGCCGGGTGGCGATGCGCGAGCCGGAACTGGTGATTCGGACAAATGCGAAGGATTCGGATTGGGAGTGGTTTCTGGGTAGTTCGATATAGGCGTATTCGCCCCTGCAGCGAGTGCTGTTGCATCCTGCATGTCGAAAGAAGCTAGTTTCGCTGGCATAGTTCACAATGAAGAAAATAAATGAGAAACGGAAGCCGATCGGCGCCGAACGTTAGCGCGTATGGCGAGTCGGGGCCAGGATATCAGCCGTTTTTTCACAAACCGCTTGCGGATGGTTTATCCAATCCAGAGAGTCAATGTGGATTTCACGGCACCAATGCTTGCAGAACTGGATGATGCTGCCGAAGAACTAAACATCAGCCGTCAAGCAGTGATTAAGACACTGGTGCGGGAAGGACTGGATCGCCGGATTCCGCGTCGAGTCTCTTCCCGGCAAGGGACCGCGGGGTTCGCACCTCGAAGCGACGAGTGGGAAATTGGTAGCGGTTCAGTCTAGAGCTTCCTTAGGTCGTAAAAAGTCGCTCACCTATCTCCCACAGATTAAGAGCCTCCGCTTCTGCGAAAAGGTACGGCTGCGGGCGTCAATTGATTTTAGGCCGATGCACATCACACAACCTGGTTGGAGCTCACGTTGACAGTGGGAGAAGGTGTCCGCTACGCTCGAATGCTTGGCTAATGCTTGGGGAAATGGACAGGGAGACGCATGGCTGACGAGAAGCTACCGACGAGGGCAGAGGATTTTTCGGAGTGGTACAACCAGCTGGTATTGAAGGCACAACTGGCGGACTACGCGCCGGTGCGTGGGTGCATGATTGTGCGGCCGTACGGTTGGGCGCTGTGGGAGAACATTCAGGGGGCGCTGGATCGGCGATTTAAAGCGACCGGGCACCAGAATGTGGCGTTTCCGTTGCTCATTCCGAAGAGCTTCATTGAAAAAGAGAAGCACCATGTGGAAGGGTTTTCGCCGGAACTGGCGGTGGTGACCATCGGGGGCGGGGAAGAGCTTGCTGAGCCGCTAATCGTGCGACCGACTTCGGAAACGATCATCGGGCACATGTGGTCGAAGTGGATTCAGTCTTACCGGGATTTGCCGGTGCTGATGAACCAGTGGAACAGCGTGGTGCGGTGGGAACTGCGAACGAAGTTGTTTCTGCGTACGCTGGAGTTTTACTGGCAGGAGGGGCATACGGCGCACGCCACGCGCGAAGAGGCTGTCGACGAAACGCGGCAGATGCTGGACGTGTATACGGATTTTGCGGTGAATGAAGCGGCGATTCCTGTAATTCCAGGGTGCAAATCCGAAGCGGAAAAATTCGCTGGGGCGGACACAACCTACTCCCTCGAGGCGATGATGGGAGACCAAAAGGCATTGCAGTTCTGCACATCGCATTTCCTGGGACAGAACTTTGCCCAAGCGTTTGAGGTGAAGTATTTGGATCAGACCGGTGTGCTGCAACACTGTTGGACGACCTCCTGGGGACTTTCGACCCGCGTGATTGGTGCGATCATCATGGTGCACGGGGACGATCAAGGACTCGTGATGCCGCCGCGCTTGGCGCCCACGCAAGTGGTTATTGTGCCCATTTACAAGACAGACGAGGAGAAGGCGAGCGTGCTGAAAACCGCCAAGGAGTTGAAGGCGCAACTAATCAAGGCAGACCTGCGGGTGACTTTAGACGAGCGCGAAGGGTTCAGTCCCGGCTGGAAATTCAACGATTGGGAGATGCGAGGGGTGCCTGTGCGGGTGGAACTTGGCCCCAAGGACGTGGCCAAGCAAGCGGCGATGCTGGCGCGGCGCGATAAGCCAGGCCGGGAAGGAAAAGTGAGCGCGCCACTGGCGGATCTGGCGGGCACCATCGAAAAGCTGCTCGTCGAGATTCATCAATCCATGTTCGATAAAGCCTTGGCATTCCGGCGGGCGAATACGCATGAAGCCAAGGATTACGACGGGTTCAAGAAAGCTGTAGAAACCGGGTTTGCATACGCTTATTGGTGCGGCAGCAGCGAGTGCGAGGAGAAGATCAAGGAAGAAACGCGCGCCACGATGCGCTGCATTCCGCTGGACCAAGCCGCGGTGCTGGGGCGTGAGGGAAGCAGCAACGCAGGAGCGTGCATTTACTGCAAGAAGCCGGCTAAAGACCGAGCGATATTCGCGCGCGCCTATTAAGCCTTGATGACCGAGCCGCTTGCGCGTCCCGGGACGTTACCCTAGAAGAACACGCGAGCACGGCAATGCTCGACAGGTGATGGAGTCGGTGCTAGCGTAACTTTATTGGTCAAAGAATCTCAGCCAGCTGGGATCATGCCGGCATCGGCTTGTGAGGTATGGTTTCGTGAACCGGAAACTGGAATCATTACGTCATAATCAAAGAGGCGAAGGAAGATTGAAGGCGCTGCTCTATTTCGCGTTCCTGATTGTGGCGGTGTTTGTGGCCGTGAAAATCGTGCCTTCCTACGTGGCGGATTATCAACTGAAAGACAAAATGACGGAACAGGCCAAATTCGCGGTGGTCAACCACTACACGGAAGAGCAGATCAAGGACAATATCTTCCACACGATTCAGGATTTGGACATCCCGGCCAAGCGCGATGACGTGAAGGTGGCGAGCACGAACCATGGGATTGAAATCAGCGTGAGCTACTCCGTTCCTGTCGATTTGGGATTCTATAAGACCGACCTGAATTTTTCGCCCGTGTCCGAGGGCCGCGATTACATGAAGTAGGGCCTACCGCCGCCGTTTTCGGCCATGGGTCACTCCCAGGCGCCTTGTCGAAGGGCCCGATTTTGTTCCACTCCTATAGTGCGAGACAATAGAGACTGGCCAGCTCTGGGGGACCGCTTTGCGATTTCGTCTTCAAAAAGGTTTCTGGACGTCCGTCTGGGGATTGAGCCTGCTGGGGTTCGTGGCACTCTGTGTACTTGTGAGCGCCGGGATCTTCACCTTTTTTTACGTTAAGTACTCCCGGATGATCGATGCGCGGTTATCCGGCCACATTCTTCAGAACACAACACAGATTTTTTCATCACCGGCACGAATTTCAGACGGGCAGACGTGGGGCGTGGATGAACTGGTGACGTACCTACAGCGCTCGGGATATCGGCCTGAGGCGGACGAGAATTCCCTGGGGGAATATACCGTTGATGGAAGCGTGGTGGAGATCAAGCCGTCCAAGCTTTCCTATTTTGGCGGCACCAACGATATCGCCGTTCACTTCAATGGCCGAACCATCAAGGCGATCCGGCCGCTAGATGGCGGGCCGGACATGGGCACAGCGGAGATTGAGCCGGAGCTAATCACGAACCTGTTTGATAGCGCCCGGGAGAAACGGCGCCCGGTGCGATATGAAGATCTGCCGCCGGTGCTGGTGCAGGCCATTCTGTCCGCCGAGGACAAGCGATTCTTCGAACATCCGGGCTTTGACTTTATTCGAATCTTCGGCGCAGCTTGGGCGGATATTCGCCACAGCCAGCATATGCAGGGCGCGAGCACCATTACGATGCAGGTGGCGCGGACGTACTTCCTGTCCACAGACCGAACCTGGAAGCGAAAGCTGGCGGAAGCAATGCTCTCGTTTGAGCTGGAGCAGAGGTTCAGCAAACAGCGAATTTTCGAGATGTATGCGAACGAAGTGTATTTGGGTAACCGGGGGAGTTTCGGGATTCGCGGATTTGCCGAGGCCAGTGTGGCGTACTTCGGAAAGGATTTACGGCAACTGACGCTACCGGAATGCGCGTTCCTTGCGGGCCTGATCCGCGCGCCTAACTACTATTCGGTAGCGGACCGTCACCCGGAGCGGGCGGTGCAGGCGCGGGACCGCGTGCTAACACAGATGGTGGAGAACAAGTTCGTGACGGAAGCCGATGTGCAAGACGCCAAGCGAGTTCCCTTAAAGCTGGCGCGAGCGTCGGTGACCGGGAATGAGGCTCCCTATTTCGTGGACATGGTGAAGGATCACCTGCTGGAGAAGTACTCGGAACAGGAACTGCTGAGCACGAATTACAGGGTGTATACGACATTGGATCCCCAGTTACAGCGGGCAGCGGCGGTGGCGATTGAAAACGGAATGAAGAATGTGGACGCGCTGCTGGCCAAGAAATACGAAAGGGTACGCAAGGCGAAGGGGAAAAAGGCAGGTGACGAACCAATTCCGCAAGCGCAGGTTGCCTTGGTGGCGATCGATCCGCGAACGGGGGAAATCAAAGCGCTGATCGGGGGACGAGATTATGGGCAAAGCCAGTTGAACCACGCGCTGGCTCACCGCCAGCCGGGTTCGGTATTCAAGCCGTTCGTGTATGCAGCCGCATTTAACAATGCGGTGGATGGGGCGCAGCCGATCGTTACGCCGGCGACGACCGTGGATGACGAGCCGACGGTGTTTGAATTCGACGGGCAGGAATACACGCCAAACAATTACGGCGAGAAATTCATGGGGAAAGTCACGGTTCGGCAGGCACTGACGAATTCGCTGAACGTGGCAACGGTGAAAGTGGCGGAGATGGTGGGGTATGGACGGGTTGTGCAGATCGCGCGGCAGATGGGATTGACGCCGAACATCAAGCCCACACCCGCGGTGGCGTTGGGAGCGTATGAACTGACGCCGGTGGATGTTGCGGGGGCCTACACGGCGTTCGCGACGATGGGCACGCGAGCCGACCCAATGTATGTGAAGAGCGTGGCGGGAGCGAATGGCACGGTGTTGGAAAAGAACGGTGCCACAAACAAACTGGTTTTGGATCCCCGCGTGGCGTATTTGGTGGACAGCATCCTGGTCGACGTAATCAATAAGGGCACGGGCGCACAGGTACGTGCGAAGGGATTCACGTTGCCGGCGGCGGGAAAAACGGGCACATCGCGAGACGGCTGGTTCGCCGGATTCACCAACAACCTGGTCTGTGTGATCTGGATTGGCTTCGATGACAATCACGATCTGGGCTTGGCCGGCGGTTCGACCGCCGCGCCGATCTGGGCAGATTTCATGATCAAGGCGACGGCGTTGCCGGGTTATCGGGATGTAAAACCATTTGATAAGCCCGAGGGTGTGGATTCGATTACGATCGACGCGGACACGCTGCAAATCGCGACACCGTCGTGTCCGACGACGCGCGATGAAGTCTATATCGCGGGGTCACAGCCCACGCAGTTGTGTGAACTGCATGGCGGCCATGGACCGGCCACAGCGGTGGGGTCATTCCTGTCTCATATATTTGGCGGTGGATCGCCAAAACCACCGCAACCCGGCGCTCCGGGTAATGGCACAACGGGCCAGGTGGACGGTCAAAACGCTCAAGGCGCTGGGGATGCGGAGAATGCACAAAACGCCAAAGTCACTGAAAAGAAAAAAGGGCCTTTGCAGAAGATTTTTGGTATCTTTGGGGGCAAGAAGAAGAAAGAACCCGACAAACCGGATCGGGACAAAGGAGACTCGCCATGACGAGAAACTGCTTGGCGATTCCAGCTGCTTCTTTCCTTTTAGTTACCCTACTGGTTCCCGCGTGCGCTCAGACGAATCTAGATAATTCTCAAGGAACGATTCCCGCGACGGTTGCGCAAACGGAGCAGAAGAAACTCTCCGATGAGGACCTGGCGCGGCTGTACTTGATACGCAAACAATACCGTGAGGCACAGGATCTATTTCACAGATTGACGGTAGAACAACCGAAGAATGCCGTGTATTGGAACGAGCTTGGCATCGCGTTCCATAATCAGGCGGAGTTGGAACTCGCGCTAAAGTGCTACCAAAAGTCCGCGAAGCTTGATTCGCACTACGCCGATGCGCAGAACAACGTCGGCACGATCTACTACGAACGGAAAAAGTATGCGAAGGCGATCCGGTCGTATAAGAAGGCCATCCAGTTACGCCAAGACTACGCGGCATTCTACTTGAATCTGGGCTACGCATATTTTGGCGAGAAAAACTATGCGGACTCTATTGCTTCGTTTCGGAAAGCATTGGAGATTGATCCAGACACATTCGAGGCGCGATCCCGTTCGGGAACGGTGATCCAGGACCGCTCGGTCAGCACGGATCGGGCGCAATTCTATTTTCTGTTGGCAAAATCGTTTGCGGAATCCGGGAACGCGGAACACTGCGTGATGTACTTGAAAAAGGCCCGTGATGAAGGCTATCAGAACTTGAATGTGGTGAAGTCCGATCCTTCGTTCGCGCTGGTGATCAAGGATCCGGCGTTGCAAGATCTCCTTGTGGAGAAGGCGCCGGAAGCCGTTCAGCAATAGGCTCTGTTACAATGGGCGCAGAATGAGAGCGCGCCCCTTCGGCCTGCCCAACGTCCGCTCGATCTTTATAGGTATCTGCCTGCTGGGGGGAACCGGGCAACTGCTTGCCAGACCATCGGGTATCGCCCAGACGGGTCATCCGGCACTCCCCCAAGAAGGCATCTTCCTGGTTTTTCCGTTTGAAAATGTTGGCGCGAGCGCCCGGCTTGATTGGATCGGCGAGGGTCTGGAAGAGTTGACCATCCAACGGCTTTCCGAAGCGGGCCAACAAGTGTATTCGCACGCGGGGCGCTTGAACGAGATGGACCGCTACGGCCTGCCGTCTTCGGCGAAATTGAGCCGGGCCACGATGCTGCATATCGGGCAGGAGATGGATGCGGACTACGTTGTTTTCGGCGAATACACTTCGGACGGAAAAACGATCACGGTCAGAGCGCGCATAATGCGCGTCAATCCGGTGGCATTGCTTCCAGCGATCGGGGAGGGCGACTCGCTGGCATCACTGATGGGGTTGCACACAAAACTGACATGGAAACTGTTGGGTAGTTGCGATCACGGCTACCCGCTTAATCTTGCGGAGTTCTCCCGGCTGCAGCAACCGCTGGGCTTGGCGGCATTCGAACAATACATCCGAGGACTGTTAGCGAATGATGACGAAACCCGGTTGCGGGACCTGAAAGAAGCGGCGCGGCTGGAACCGGGTTGGCCGGAACCCGCGTTTGCGATTGGCGAAGTGTATTTCCAGAAGAACGATTGCAGCGCGGCTTTGCCGTGGTACGCAAAAGTTCCAACAACGAATGCCCGAAAGGTGGAAGCGAGCTTCGCCACCGGGGTTTGCCGGCTGCGTCTGGGCCAGCCTGACAAAGCAGAAGAAGTATTCAATGTGCTTGAAGAAGATCTTCACCGAAACCTTGTGACGGGTGCGGACCTGCCGGAAATTTCGAATAATCTGGCAATCGCGCGCGCCCGGCAAAACAATCTTCCACCGGCACTGACGGCACTTGGCCGTGCCAGAGATATTGATCCCGATGAAGATGATTACCCATTCAATCTGGGGCTGCTCGCGCTGCAGCAGAAGGATCTAGCAACGGCGGAGACCCATTTCCGAGAGGCTGTGCAACGCGAAGCGGATAATCCCGAAGACCTGGCATTCTTGATCTATACGCTGGACAAACTTGGGAAAAAGCCGGAGGCGAGCGCGGAGCGCGAGGCCGCCACGGAGGCGTTTGGCGAAAAGGGACTGCCGCTTCTGAAGTTCGATTCGAATGCCGCCGATTCGTTCACCAAATATCAACGAATTAAAGGGCAACTGGACGTAACATCGCTTCGGTTAGAACTCGAAGGACCGCAGACGCAACAAGTTGCCGGCACCACGGATCCGTCGGCGCTTACGAATAGCGCGGTAGCGCACATCCGCTTGGGGCGGCAGGAATCTCGAGCTGGACGTTTGGACGCGGCGGAGAAGGAATTTCAAACGGCGCTGGTCGCGGAGCCAAGAAATGCGAGCGCTCACCGGGAACTCGCGGATATTTACCGCCGAAGGGGTAAACTGGATGAAGCGGCACACGAACTGCAGCTTTCATTGGCGGAGCGGGATTCCGCGGCAGTTCGAACCACGCTGGCCCGGATCTATCTTGAGCAAAAGAAGTATGATTTGGCACGAAGCGAGGTCGAAAAAGCGATAAAGCTCGCGCCCAATTATCCGGAAGCGAAGGAACTGCTCGAGCACTTGGAAAAGAGCAAGCCTGCGGGAGGCGCACAATGAACAATCGTGAAGCCCCAAAAAAGCCAGGGTATGTGCAGAGAGCAATATTTGTTGGCGGGCTGTTTGCGCTGTTTTTATTCGTGCTATCAGGGAAGCTGGCAGCCGCCGACTCTGGCGGCAGTCCTCTTGTGCTTGAGTTGAAACTGGATGGCGAAGTCGAACCGATCCTGGCGACGTACATTGAGGAAGGTCTGGCGGACGCGGCGCAGCGGCATGCGGCATTGGTTTTGATCACCATGGACACGCCGGGCGGGCTGAGTGACTCGATGACAGAGATCATTCATCACATTTTGGATTCGCCGGTGCCGGTGGTGGTGTACGTGGCTCCGGACGGTGCGCGAGGAGCCTCGGCCGGGTTTCTGATTCTGCTTTCGGCAGACATCGCGGCCATGGCGCCGGGGACGCGGACGGGCGCGGCCACACCGATCTTCATGCCTGGGTGGGTTTCGATGCCCATTGACGAGGTGCTGCGCAAGAAAATCAATAACGATGCGACGGCGTTCCTGCGTAGTTTTTCCGAGAAGCGGGGGCGAAATCCGAAGCTTGCGGAGACGGCCATAACGGATGCGCGCGCGTTTACGGAACAGGAAGCGCTCGACGGCCACTTGATCGATCTGGTGGTAAGTGACAAGGACGAGTTGCTACGGCAGTTGAATGGGCGGGAGATTACGCGCTTCAACGGGAAGAAACAAACCCTGTCGCTTGAGAATTACACGCGCGCCGACTTCCAGCTTTCTGCGAGACAGAGGTTCCTTGCGCGCATTGCCGACCCGGACATGTTCTTTCTGCTATTGCTCGTCGGTGCTTTGGGGCTGTACACGGAATTTACGCATCCCGGCGTGGTCGCACCGGGTGTGGTGGGTGGCATTTGCATGCTGCTGGCGCTGTATGCGATGCACATTCTGCCGGTGAATATTGCGGGTGTGATGCTGATCTTGCTGGCGCTGGCCCTGTTCGTGTTGGAGGCGAAGTTTGCAAGCCATGGAGTATTACTGCTGGGCGGCATCGTGTCCATGCTGCTGGGAGCGATGTTCCTGGTGCGGTCGCCGCTGACGCCGGGGGGAGTGAGCGTTGGAGTGGCGCTGGCCGCGACGCTGCCGTTTGCGTTCCTGACGGTGTTTTTGATGCGGCTGGTGCTGAAGTCTCGCAAGTGGAAGACCGCAACTGGGAAAGAGGAGCTTCTTGGCGAGGAGGGCGTTGTAACGATCGCGCTTGCCGGAGGCGGGGAAGGCATGATTCGGGTGCATGGGGAATTGTGGCGGGCCAGTTCCAAAGACAATGTTCCGGTGGGGACGCAGGTTCGGGTGCTCCGGGTGAATGGGTTGAAGCTTGACGTTGAGCCTCTACCCGCAAGGACATCCATCGAGAAGTGAGACAAGTTGCGGTACAGGAGGTTGGGATGCTACAGGTTGGCGGCATTGGCGTGCTGATTATTGGTTTCTTTTTTCTGCTGTGGCTTTGGAATTCCATCAACATTATTAAGGAATGGGAACGGGGCGTGGTCCTGCGGTTAGGGCGCTTGTTGCCAGAAGCGAAAGGTGCGGGATTGCGACTGGTGTTCTGGCCGATCGAAACGCTATACCGTATCAGCTTGCGGCTGGAGACTCTAGACGTACCGCCGCAAGACATCATTACGCGCGACAACGTGTCCGTGAAGGTCAACGCCGTTTGCTACTTCCGTGTGGTCGACGCAAATCTGGCGCTGTCACAAGTTCAGAATTATCAGTATGCGACCTCGCAACTGGCGCAAACGACGTTGCGCAGCGTGGTTGGCCAGTTCGAGTTGGACGAAATCCTGTCGCAACGCGACAAGGTCAACGCCAAATTGCAGATCATTCTGGACCAGGATACTGAGCCGTGGGGAATCAAGGTGAGCAAGGTGGAAGTGAAACAGGTGGACATTCCCGAACAGATGCAACGGGCTATTGCGAAGCAGGCGGAAGCCGAACGCGAGCGCCGCGCAAAAGTGATTCACGCACAAGGCGAGTTCGAAGCCTCCCAGAAATTGGCGGATGCGGCCAAGGTTCTGGAAACGGAGTCGTCGGCGATTCAACTGCGCTACCTGCAGACGCTGACGGAGATAGGTGTCGAAAAGAACACAACGATTGTTTTCCCGCTGCCAATCGATATCATTAATAGTTGGGTAAAGTCGATCGGGGGGTCGACAAAATAGGCATGGCCTCTGGGGGAAAACGCGGGGCAGGCGAGCGTGTGCTCGAAAGCAAGCACGTCATCGGGCTATTCCTGTTGATGCTGCTGTTTTCCGGCGTGTTTTTTACGCTGGGATACGTGATGGGCCGGAATCAGTATGACGGGCAAGTGCGCGCGGCGATGAATGTGACGGGTAAGACAGAACCGTTGTACATGCCCAAGAGCGACCCCGCTTCCAAGAAAACCGCGGATGATTCGGCGTCGTCGGGAGAGTCCGATCCATCCACAGACTCATCTTCACCGGTGTGGACATTTCCCGGGACCAATAGTTCCACGAATGTGGATCCGCACCTTGAGGCTCCGCCTGCTTCACGGAACGCGGAATCGAGTCCGGCTCCCGCTGCCAAGCTAGCCAACTCGAAGAATAACAAAGTGCAAACGCAACCGGTTTCTGTCCACACTGCCCCGAAAAACAGCAAGGGCGCGACGGCAAATCCGCTGATTCCGAGTGGGGCTTATGTGATCCAGGTTGCCGCGCTGTTGAAACAGGATGATGCGCTGACCATCGCCAATGGCTTACAGAAGAAGCATTATGCGGTCTACGTGCAGACACCGCAAAAAGACAAGTACTATCGAGTGCAGGTTGGCCCATTCAAAGACCAGAAGAGCGCTGACGCCGCAAAGAAAGGCCTCGAAGGCGAAGGCTTCAAAGCGTTTTACGTAAAGCACTGATGCCATCTCCGGCCTGGTATGGATACCTGCGGCCGCACCGACTGCGGGAAACGCCGGCGATTTTCCGACTTATGCTTGCAGCGGCAAGCGGTGCAATTCTGTCGCTGTCTTACCACGGTTCATTCCTCAGCCTTTATTCCTGGTTCTGCTTAGCTCTATTGCTTGCGAGCGTGCTGGGAGCGGGCGCGCGTGTGGCTTTTTTCTGTGGTTTCCTGCATGGGCTGATTTTCGTGCTGACGTGTGTGCCGTGGATTGCCGAGGTGCTGTCCGTTCATGGGGGAATGTCGCTCGCGGCCGGCTGGGGAGTGCTGCTGCTGATCGCGTCGGTGTGGGGAGCGTCGATTGGGCTTTTTGCGTGGGTGGTGCAGCGGTTGGCGCGGCGCAGTTATACCCTGGCGCTGGCGGGAGCGCCATTCCTTTGGATCTCGACGGAAGTGTTTCGGACTTATTTGCCGGAGATCAGTTTTCCCTGGGGGCTTTTGGGGTACGCGCCAGCAGAGAATCCCGCGTTACTACAACTGACGACGATCACGGGCGTTTATGGATTGTCATTTGTAGCGGCAGCGGTTAATGGGCTGTTGGTGTGGAGCGACTGCGGTTCCGGTACGGAAACTAAACGAAGGTTCGGCATTTTCGGCGGCGTCGTGGTTGCGCTTTTGCTGGTAATGGCTATCGGGCCGCGATTTGTTCCGAAGGCGGAGGCGCACCATGTGGCCCGCGCGGTGCAACCTAATTTCCCTGAGAATCTGCAATACGCTGGCGATTGGTACGCGGAACACAAAAGTGATCTGGCTGAGCTCGAGCGCCTCAGCCTGCGGCCCTCGGCAAGCGATGTACAGCCAGACCTGCTGATCTGGCCGGAGGCACCCGCGCCGTTCTCGTTTCAGGACGCGCATTTCGTTCCGTATATTTCGAGGTTGGCGACGGAATTCCATCACCCGATGATTGTTGGGGTGATTGAGTGGAAGCCCAGTGACGAACTGGTGCACGGTGCACCAAAGACGACACTGGTTCCTTATAACAGCGCGGCGATGCTGAACGAAGTGGGCCAGCGGACGTTTTCGTACGACAAGATGCACCTGGTGCCTTTTGGGGAGTACGAGCCTTTCCCGTTTATTCATCAGGTGGTTACCAGCGTGTCCGAGGAGGTAGGTGGCTTCCACAAAGGGAAGGAACGCAGCGTTGGGATGCTTTCGAATGGCAACAAGTTTTCCGTTTTTATCTGTTATGAAGCTATTTATCCGGGAGAAGTACGCGCATTTACGGAGCACGGAGCGGAACTTCTGGTGAACATTTCCAACGACGGCTGGTTTGGCACTTCTTCGGCTGCGGAACAACATCTCCGCATGGCGCGGGTACGAGCCGTGGAGAACCGGCGCTGGCTGCTGCGCGACACGAACAGCGGAATTACAGCGTCGATCGATCCCTACGGCAACGTTACGAGAGTGCTGCGGCGCGATGTTCGAGATTCCGCCGATTTGCCCTACGATTTCCGAACGGACCGGACGCTTTACGTGATGCTGAATGACTGGTTCGCCTGGATGTGCGTGTTGGTTTCCGCTATTCTTGTGGGTATAACTTTTCGAAAGGACAAGTGAACCCGCTAGATTCGCGCGGGTGAAGGCACGCCGATATGATTCTGGAAGACCTGCAGCATCAATACGAAGCGCTGAAACAGCGCGTCGACCTCGTACGGAGTTATCTTTGACGTTGAGCACAACCGCGCGCGGTTGAAGTCGTTGGAAGAGCGGGCCGCGGATCCGAGTTTCTGGAACAATCAGGAAGAAGCGCAAGAGGTGTTGCGGGAGCGCAAGCGTGCTGAGGCACCGCTGGCGGCCGATGAAAAACTTGCAGCCCTGACTGGTGATCTGGAGACGTACATCGAACTGGCCAAGGGCGAAACCAACGCGGAACAAAAAGAAGAATTGCTGAAGGATCTGAGCCGCGAATTGACCTCGGCGGATTCGTATTTGAGCGAACTGGAAACGCAGACGCTGCTCTCCGGCGAAAACGATCACCTGAATGCCATCATGACCATCAAGCCCGGTGCCGGGGGCACCGAGTCGCAGGATTGGGCTTCGATTCTGCTGCGCATGTACCTGCGGTGGGCAGAGCGCAAGGGTTTTGGCGCCGATTTACTGGATGAGACGCCAGGCGAAGAGGCGGGAATCAAAAACGCCACTGTACAGTTCACCGGTGAGAACGCGTACGGTTTGCTTGCGGGAGAAACGGGAGTGCACCGGTTGGTGCGGATTTCCCCGTTTGATCAGGCAGCGCGACGGCACACTTCGTTTGCGTCGGTATTCGTGATTCCCGAAGTGGATGACCGCATCGAAGTGAACATCAGGCCGGAAGATATCAAGCTGGACACGTTTCGTTCAGGCGGCAAGGGCGGGCAAAACGTAAACAAAGTGGAAACTGCGGTTCGGCTGACGCACATTCCCACGGGCGTGATCGTGGCTTGCCAGATGGGTCGCAGCCAACATAAGAATCGCGAAATGGCGATGAAGATGTTGCGGTCGAAATTGTACGACCTGGAAATGCAAAAGCGCCGCGATGAAACCGACCGCTTAGATGAGTCGAAGCTGGACATTTCTTTCGGCAGCCAGATTCGCTCGTACATCATGCAGCCGTACCGTCTGATCAAGGATCATCGCACGAAGTTCTCCGTTGGCGATGTGGACCGCGTGCTGGATGGGGATCTCGACCCCTTCATTCGCTCCTATCTAATGGCCAAGAAGACAAAAGGCAAGTTGGTGATTCAGACGGACGATACGGACGACGCGGCATAGGAAAACCCCTTCCGCACTCCATTATCTTTGCAGGCAAGTGAGGATGCTTAGGCGCATTCCGGTGCGACCAGTGCGTGTGTGAGCGTCTGCAAATCGATATAAATCTATTGTTATTAGCGTATTAGCATCGACATCAGGTCCACCGGAAAGAAATGAAAAAACACTTGCATTCGACATAGTGTTGTAGTTAACTACAACACTAGAATGCGTTGTATGAGGTGATCTGGGACGCCTGATGGATCGAGAGTGGAACGACAGCGAGCCGATTTACCGCCAACTGCGCGACCGTGTAGTGGCGATGATACTCGATGGCGTGCTGAAAGAAGGCGACCCGCTGCCGTCAGTGCGCAATGTGGCCGCCGAGTATCGGGTCAATCCGCTCACGGTTCTGAAGGGCTATCAACAACTGGTCGACGAGCAATTGGTCGAGAGTAAGCGAGGTCGCGGCATGTTCATCAATGACGGCGCGCGCAAATTGTTGCTGCAGGGCGAGCGCCAGAAATTTCTTGAGGAACAATGGCCGAGGGTCTACGCAACGATTCAGCGGCTGGGCCTAACACCGCAAGAACTGTTGGACGCTGCCAAAACTTCGCGGTCGTCGAATCCCGCAGATGCAGAGGAGGAGCCGAAGCCATGACAGTCATCGAAGCACGCGGCCTTCGTAAGACGTTCGGCACAACGGTCGCGCTGGACGGCATCGATATGCGTGTGGAAGAGGGTCACATCCTTGGACTGATCGGTCCTAACGGAGCAGGCAAAAGTACGGCGCTCAACGCCATTCTGGGACTAACACTATATCAGGGAGAACTGAAGGTGCTGGGGCGCGACCCCTGGACCACGCGCGATCAGCTCATGTGCGACGTCTGCTTCATCGCCGATGTCGCCGTGCTGCCGCGTTGGATCCGGGTTTCACAAGCAGTCGACTACGTGGCCGGTATCCATCCGCGATTCGATCGCGCAAAGGCGGAAGCGTTTCTGGCGAAGACCACGATCAAGCGCACCAGCAAGGTCAGGGAATTGTCGAAGGGCATGGTGACGCAGCTGCACCTGGCTCTGGTGATGGCGATTGACGCGAAATTGCTGGTGCTGGATGAGCCGACACTTGGCTTGGACATTCTGTATCGGAAGCAGTTCTACGATTCGTTGCTGAACGACTACTTCGATCGCAGCCGCACGATCGTGGTGACGACGCATCAGGTGGAAGAGGTTCAACACGTGCTCACCGATCTGATGTTCATTAATCGTGGTCGGATCGTCCTCAATTGCAGCATGGAAGATTTCGAGCAGCGCTTTGTGGAAGTGGCCGTGCATCCCGAGCAACTGGCCGCAGCGCGAGCGTTCAAGCCAATCCAAGAGCGACAGGTGTTCGGTCGCAGCATTTTGCTGTTCGATCATCTGGAACGCCAGCAGGCCGCTGGCCTTGGGGAAGTACGGACGCCCAGCATTGCCGACGTGTTCGTCGCGGTGATGGGTAATCCGGCTAGCCAGGCACAAGGAGCAGCGCGATGAGTACGCAATCGAACGCTATGCCGGAGTCTGCCCTCGGATCGCAAGTTGCGATACCCACGGTCATCTCGCCGGCTCGGCGCATGTACTGGTTGGTGCGACGAGAATTGTGGGAAGGCCGCGCGATCTATATCGCCCCGGTGGCGGTTGCGGCGTTGATTCTGCTCGGATTCCTGATCAGCATGATTCATTTCGCCGGCAAGATGCGTGCGGCATTGGCGCTCGACCCGATGCAGCAGCACGAGATCACCATGCGGCCATACCACTTCGCTGAGCTTCTGATCATGGGAACCACGTTTATCGTCGCAGTGTTCTATTGTCTCGATGCGCTCTACGGTGAACGGCGCGATCGAAGCATCCTGTTCTGGAAGTCGCTGCCGGTTTCTGATCTGGCGACAGTGCTGTCGAAGGCGAGCATTCCGCTGGTGGTTCTCCCGCTGGTCACGTTCGCGATCACGGTTGTTACGCAAGGGATCATATTGCTGCTGAGCACCGTAGCATTGATCGGAAGCGGTGTGAGTGTCGCGAAGCTCTGGAACGATGTGTCGCTGTGGCAGATGTCGCTGATGCTGCTGTACCACCTAGTGGCCGTACATGCGCTCTGGTATGCACCAATCTACGGCTGGCTGCTGCTGGTCTCCAGTTGGGCGCGTCGTATGCCGTTCCTATGGGCAGTGTTACCGCCACTCGCGATCGGGGTAGTCGAGAAGATTGCGTTCAACACTTCGCATTTCGCCACCATGCTGGGCAATCGGTTCATGGGCGGCCGGGAAGGAGTTGCGTATACGGCCAGTAGCATGTCGATGGAACCGCTGTCACAAATCAATCCAGGTCGATTTCTGATCAGTCCGGGTTTGTGGATCGGCTTTGCAATCGCTGCGATATTCCTCGCTGGGGCGGTGCGGCTGCGACGCTATCGCGAACCGATCTGATTCGCCCGCACACGTCACAGGCGTGAGGAGGTACCGATGACAAGCACATCTGTAATGATCGAGCGAATTGGAGAAACATCGCTGCGGCCTAAGGCCAGAATTGCCGGGACCTTTTATTTGCTCACTTTTCTGGCGGGAGGAGTCGCCGCGGTTAGCGGAAGGTTTGTTGTATCAGACGACGCCGCGGCCACAGCGAGGAACATCCTGGCACACGAGCCGTCATTTTGGTTGGGTTTCGCAGCCTACCTCACTGTGGTCGCGTGCTATGTCACGGTAACGGCTCTGTTGTACGAGTTGTTCAGGCCGGTGGACAGGAACCTGTCTTTGCTCGCAGCGTTTTTCAGCCTGGTGGGATGCGCTATTCAGGCGTCTATCTGTGTCTTTCTCGTAGCTCCCTTGGTCCTTTTGGGAGGCAACCGATACTTGAGCATCTTCAGTGCGGAACAGTTGCAGGCGCTGGCCTATCTGTCTCTCGGATTGTATGGCCAGGCCTTCAACATCGCCTTTGTGTTTTTCGGATTCTATTGTGCCCTGATCGGGTACCTCATTTTCAGGTCGACATTCCTGCCGCGAATTCTGGGCGTGCTCATGGTGATCAGCGGTTTGGGTTGGCTGACGTTTCTGTACCCGCCGCTCAGAAGCCATCTCGACCCCTACATTCGGGTCCCGGGCATTGTTGGAGAAGCGTCTCTGACCCTGTGGCTGCTGGTGATGGGGGTGAACGTTCCGCGATGGAACAAGCAGGCCGCGCAGCGGTATTCATGACGAATTAAGGAGTCCACAAACACACAGTTAAGGAGAACGAAACATGAAATTCCTTAGTCTCGCGATGTCGGTTGCCCTGCTGTATCCAGTCACGTCGAGTTTCGCACAATCCGACGTCCAGAAGTCGCAAACCCAGGCGATGCAAGTTAATCCGCTCATCACCTTCAACAAGTTCGTCTACGCGGGAGTGAAAGGTATCTTGCTGCGCTCCGCCGAAAAAATGCCCGAGGAAAATTACAACTTTAAGCCTACGGACTCGGTCCGCAGTTACGGGCAAATTATTGGACACGTTGCCGATGCACAATACTTGTTCTGTTCCCTGGCGCTCGGCGAGCAAAATCCCGGGCCAAACATCGAGAAGACCAAATCCTCGAAAGCCGATCTCATCGCCGCGCTTAAAGACGCCTTCTCCTACTGCGACAGAGCCTACGACGGCATGACCGATGTGTCCGCGACACAGACGGTGCAACTCTTCGGAGGGGACACGCCGAAATTAGGCGTGCTGAATGTCAACAACATGCACACCATCGAGCACTACGGCAATCTTGTCACCTACATGCGCCTGAAGAACATCGTTCCCCCGACCAGCGAACCGGGCGCCATGCCTCAAACGAAAAAATAATCCAGATTCTTTAATTCGTAGAGAAGGAGATCGACCATGAGCACAGCAGTATGGACCAATCGGTTGGAGCTGAATTCTTTCGCGGACAGTGCCATGAAAGCAGCCGCGCGATTTTGGTTTGTGGTGGCCATGATCGGCCAATTTGCGTTCGCGTTTACGGTTGCGTCCTTCTATGGCCTGACTGCCGCGCGAGGGAATGTGCACGCGTGGAGTAAGGTCCTAGTGCATGGCATCATCCCTGGCGAACGAGTGGGCAATTTGGCCCTCGTTACACATCTAATCTCGGCCGTCATCATAATTCTCGCCGGAGCGCTCCAGCTTGTTCCGCAAATCCGCAAGCGCTTCCCCGTTTTTCATCACTGGAACGGGCGTCTGTATATCGTGACGGCATTCGCCGTTAGCCTTGCCGGCCTTTATCTGATGTGGGTCCGTGGAACCGTTGGCGACCTTTCTCAACACCTGGGCACTAGCTTAATGGCTGTTCTGATTATGATCTGCGCCGTTATGGCGCTGCGCTATGCAATGGCCCGCGATTTCACAAGTCATCGCCGGTGGGCTCTTCGCCTGTACCTCGTGGTCAGTGCATCTTTGTTCATCCGGGCGGCCTTATTCCTCTCGTTCTTGTTGAACCGTGGCCCCTTTGGATTCGATCCGGCTACATTTAGCGGTCCGTTCCTGACTTTCATCTCGTTCGCCCAATACCTGGTGCCGCTTGGCGTTCTTGAACTCTACCTGCGCGCGCAGGATCGCCCCGGCACACTGGGGCGAATCGCGATGGCCGGCGTCCTTGTTGTACTTACGCTTGCCATGGGCGCAGGAATCTTTGCCGTCACCATGGCCGCGTGGGTGCCGAACGTCAAAGCTGCCTACGATACGCGGAAATCGATTGCACAAACCCTCTCGGCCACCATCGCCTCCAGCGGCATGGACCATGCCGTCAGGCAGTACCACGATTTGAAGGCTGCAGCGGGTTCCACCTACAACTTCGATGAAGACGAACTCAACACTTTGGGCTACCAATTTCTGCGCATCAACAAGTTCACGGAGGCCATTCGCGTTTTCCAGCTAAACGCGGAAGCCTATCCGCAATCCGGCAACGTTTACGACAGCCTCGGCGAGGCTTACATGGACGCCGGCGACAAACCACAGGCCATTGCGAACTACCAAAAATCCCTGCAGCTAAACCCGAATAACCGCGGTGCTGTCAAGATGCTTCAGAAACTCAATGCCCCCTGATTTGTGCTAAGGACGGCGATTCTGATTGCCCCAGAGCTGTGTGACGCAGACGGTTTGAATCAGGGTGAGCCGAAAGACGGAGAGCCGAAGGCTTACTATTTAGTGGAAAAGAATTCCATTTAATGCCGGTAATGCCCATTCGCTGCGACTCTAAGCCTTGGATAATCAATAGGTTGATTCGCTCAAGGTGCGGTGGTACTCTTGCAAAGACCTTGTGTTTTTCCAGAGATGCGGGCAGTCGGGGTGTATCACCTCAGCCCTGTCCCTAGAGATTAGACAATTAGGAGAGATGTTTTGAGCGACGCTAAAAGGAATTTCCTGTTTACTTCCGAATCGGTGACAGAAGGCCACCCGGACAAAATTGCCGATCAGATTTCGGACGCGGTCCTCGATGAAGTGATGCGCCACGATCCCAAGGGTCGTGTGGCGTGTGAAACGCTGGTCACCACGGGCTTGGTTGTGGTTTCTGGAGAAATCACGACGAGCGCACATGTTGACTATGACGAATTGATTCGCAAGACCGTCGAACAAGTCGGATACGACGACGCACGGTATGGATTTGATTCGAACACCTGCGCGGTGATGTGCACAGTGAAGCGCCAGTCGCCGGACATCGCCATGGGCGTGGATACCGGTGGAGCGGGCGACCAAGGGTTGATGTTTGGATTCGCGTGCGATGAGACGGAAGAATTGATGCCCATGCCGATTCAGTTGGCCCACCGCCTCACGCAACGCCTGTCGGAAGTCCGCAAGAGCAAGAAACTCCCCTTCCTCCGTCCCGATGGAAAATCCCAAGTAACCGTGGAGTATCGCGACGGCAAGCCGGCGCGCGTGGAATGCGTGGTGGTCTCGACGCAACATAGCGACGACGTGTCGAATGAAGAGTTGCGCGGCGCGGTGATGGAGCATGTGATCAAGGCAATCGTTCCGGCGAACATGCTGGATTCCAAGACGAAATTCCACATCAACCCGACAGGGCGGTTCGTGATTGGCGGCCCGATGGGCGATGCCGGACTGACCGGGCGCAAAATTATTGTGGACACTTACGGTGGGTACAGCCGTCACGGCGGCGGAGCGTTCTCCGGCAAGGACCCGTCAAAGGTGGACCGTTCGGCGTGCTACATGGCGCGGTACATCGCAAAGAACATCGTGGCCGCGGGCTTGGCGTCGCGCGCGGAGGTTCAGCTGGCATACGCCATTGGCGTGGCGGAGCCGGTCTCCGTCATGGTGGACACCTTTGGAACTGCGACGATTCCCGAAGAAAAGATAACGCAACTGGTTCGTGAGAATTTTTCGCTGACGCCCAAAGCCATTATCGAGACGTTGGACCTTCGCCGGCCGATCTACAAACCCACAGCCGCCTACGGGCACTTCGGGCGGACTGGCGCCGGGTTCACCTGGGAGCGCACAGATCGCGCCGATGCTTTGCGCAAGGCCGCGGGATCAACTGCAGTCGCCGAAGTTGCGGCTCGCCGCTAAAGCAAGGAGAAGTTGAAACAGAAGGCCACTCTGTTGAGGAGTGGGACTTCCAAACCGCAAGTGTCCCCAGCTTGACGTCAGGTAATCCAGGATCAGGAAGTAGTGCGGAATTTCAGACCTAGAAACGCGAGGAGAGCAAGAATGGCTACGGCAGAACTGAAAAAAGGTGATGTGAAGGATATGAGCCTGGCGGATGCCGGGAAGCGCAAGATCGAATGGGCGGCACAACAGATGCCGGTGCTGCAGCAGATCCGCAAGCGCTTCATCAAGGAGCAGCCGCTGAAGGGCCTGCGCGTTTCCGCATGCCTGCACGTCACCAGCGAAACGGCGAATCTGATGATCGCGCTTCGCGATGGCGGGGCGGATGCCGTGCTTTGCGCCTCGAACCCGCTCTCGACCCAGGATGAAGTGGCGGCTTCACTCAATCGCGACTTCAATATTCCGACGTTCGCCATTAAGGGCGAGGACAACGAGACCTACTACCAACACATGAAAGCTGCATTGGAGCACAAACCGCAGTTCACGATGGATGATGGCTGCGACCTCGTTACGATGCTGCTCACCAAGCGTCAGGATCTTGTCGGCAACGTGATTGCCGGAACCGAGGAGACCACTACTGGCGTGATTCGTTTGCGCGCCATGGCTAAAGACGGCACGCTGAAGTACCCGATCATTGCCGTGAACGACGCGATGACCAAACATTTCTTCGACAACCGGTATGGTACTGGCCAGTCGACGCTTGATGGCGTAATTCGTGCGACCAACGTGCTGATCGCCGGGTTGAAGGTGGTGATCGCGGGATACGGTTGGTGCGGACGCGGCGCCGCGATGCGCGCCAAGGGACTGGGCGCGGACGTGATTGTTACCGAAATCGATGCGGTAAAGGGTATCGAAGCGGTGATGGATGGCTTCCGCGTGATGCCGATGGCTGATGCGGCCAAGGAAGGCGACGTGTTTATCACGGTTACCGGCAACAAAAACGTGATCCGCCGGGAACACTTCGAGGTCATGAAGGGTGGAGCGATCGTCTGCAATTCCGGCCACTTCAACGTGGAAATTGAAATTCCGGCACTCGAGGCACTGTCCTCGGGGAAGAAAGAAGTTCGCCCGCTGGTGGACGAGTTCTTGATGAAGGATGGCCGCAAGATTTATCTGATCGCCGAAGGGCGGTTGGTGAATCTGGCTACGGCCGAAGGGCATCCTGCGTCGGTGATGGATATGAGCTTCGCGAATCAGTCACTGGCCGCGGAATACCTGGTGAAAAACCACAAAGACATGAAACCGCAGGTTTACGAAGTGCCGGAACATCTGGACCGCGAGATTGCGCGGTTGAAGCTGGAGTCGATGGGGCATCGCTTGGACAAGCTCACAGCGGAGCAGGAGCAGTATCTGGCTTCGTGGCAGGAAGGCACGTAAGCAGGGAAGAGTAACTTTCCAGAGCGTGATATCTTATTTGGGGCGTCTCGGAGTTTCGAGGCGCCCCAAATTTTTGGTGGGTACTATGTGGGATTACTGCGGACATTCGCTTGAGGTGGCTCGACGGCGTGGGGCAACATACGCAGACGTGCGGGTGATGCATCAACGACAACGCGACCTTACGACGAAGAGCGGACGAGTTGGCACGCTGGGACAGAGCGAATCGATCGGACTGGGGATTCGGGTTGTGGCGAATGGCGCGTGGGGATTCGCGTCCACTGATCAATTGACGCGCGAAGGGGTGGCTGGTTGCGCGGCCCAGGCGGTGGCTATTGCGCGTTCGTCGGCGCTGGCCAAAAAAGAGAATGTGCAAATGGTGCCTGAGGGCACGTATGTGGACAGCTGGCAAGGGCCTTGCGTGAAAGATCCGTTTGAGATTCCGCTGGAAACCCAGGTGGAGCTACTACTTGCTGCCGATTCAGCGATGCATAAAGTCAAGGGCGTAACTTTGTCCGAGACGGATATGCAGTTTCGGAAGATCGATACCTGGTTTGCATCAAGCAGTGGTTCCAAGATTCACCAGCGGCGGGTGATTTCCGGATGCGGCATAGTGGCCACTTCGTTTAAGGGCGATGCGATCCAGAAGCGTTCTTATCCGAACAGTTTCGGCGGCCAGCACGTGCTTGCGGGATATGAGTTGATCGAATCCATGGAGTTGCTGCGGCACGCGACAAGAGTCGGCGAAGAGGCGGTGGCTCTGCACTCCGCGGCACAATGCCCGGAAAAGGCCGGTACACTAATTTTGGGCGGTAGCCAGCTGGGATTGCAGATTCATGAATCGATTGGCCATCCGATTGAACTTGACCGCGTTCTCGGGCAAGAAGCGAACTTTGCGGGAACAAGCTTTCTCACGTTGGATAAGCTGCACAACTTGCGGTACGCGTCGCCGATCGTCAATGTGGTGGCTGACGCACGCATCGCGCACGGGGCGGGTCTGGGCACATTTGCGTACGATGACGAAGGAGTTCCCGCGCAGTGCATCGACGTAATCAAGGACGGCGAATTCCACGGTTATCTTTCCAGCCGCGAGACCGCTCATCTGGTTGGCTTAGCCCGTTCCGGAGGCACGATGCGCACGGAAAGCTGGAATCGGTTGCCGATGATTCGGATGACGAACGTCAGCATTCTGCCGGGAGAGTGGACGCTCGACAATCTGATTGCCGACACGGACGACGCGATAATGATGGACACGAACCGTTCCTGGTCCATTGACGACCGGCGTTACCAGTTTCAGTTTTCGACGGAAATCGCGTGGGAGATTAAAGGTGGGAAGAAGGGGCGCATGCTGAAGAATCCCAGCTACAGCGGCATCACCACGGAGTTTTGGAATTCGTGCGATGCCATCACGAACGCAGACAACTGGGTGCTGTGGGGTACTCCGAATTGCGGGAAGGGCCAACCGATGCAGGTGATGGGCACGGGCCACGGAGCGTCGCCGGCGCGATTTCGCAACGTAAAAATGGGGATGGCGTTTTCGAACCAATGAGTCCGCGAGAGAAACAGCACGCCTTGAAAGGGGACGGCGGAGGTGCCGTGGCGCTCCGCGCCGAACGCCAGTTACACCAGATTGGCGCAACAGTATTGCGGCTGGCGAAAGAGCGCGGCGTTCCGGAGACGGAGGTACACATTGATGAGCACATCCAGGCGCTTACGCGATTTGCCAACAACACCATCCACCAGCACGTTGCCGAACAGGGGTTGGTGGTGTCTATTCGAACGGCTGCCGATGGACGAACCGCCCGCGTCACAACAAACCGGGTGGACGAAGACTCTTTGCGGGCGGCGATCGACGATTGCCTTTCCCTGGCTTCGCATCAGCCCAAAGATTCACGCCTGCTGGCAATGCTGGGCAAACAGAAATATCGCTTGGTGCGCCGCTTCCATGCAGGTACCGCGGCTCTCACGGCGGAAGAACGGGCCCGCGCGGTGAAACATGCGTGCCAGTTCGCCGAGAAACATGGGCAGATTGCGGCCGGGATTTTTTCCAGTGGCCAAAGTCAAAGCGTGTTGGTGAATTCTCGTGGGCTCTCCGCGGCCTACCGCCATACGAATGCGACTTTTTCTATCACGATGCAGCAGGGTTCAGCCACAAGTTGGGCGAAAGCGAATTCCGGAGACGTTCACCAGTTTGACCCTCTTGAATTGACAAAGATCGCGGGGGAGAAGGCATCGCGTGCGGAGAATCCGGTGGAACTGGAACCGGGGCAGTACACCGTGATCCTGGAACCTGCGGCGGTTTTGGATCTGGTTGGCTTCCTGTTTTACGATTTTGCCGCTACGGCTGTGGCAGACAAGCGCTCCTGCCTTTCCGGGCGCCTCGGGAAGGCCATCTTTGGGAAGAACATAACAATTACCGACGACGCGTATCACGGCCATCAACTCGGCGCACCTTTTGACGGTGAAGGTATGCCCCGCGAGCGGGTAGTGCTGGTGGACCGCGGCGTAGTGAAGAACCTGGTTTATTCCCGACGATCGGCGAAGCGGGCGGGGACCAAGCCCACAGGCCATGGCTTTCCGTTGCCGAATGAGTATGGGGAAGCACCGCTGAATCTGGTTGTGGAGGGGGGTACGACATCGGTGGAGGAGATGGTTGCATCGACGAACCGAGGCTTGTTGGTGACGCGACTGTGGTACATACGGGAAGTGGATCCATACGAGAAGATCATGACGGGGATGACCCGCGATGGACTGTTCCTGATTGAGAAGGGCAAAATGGGGCGAGCGGCGAGAAATTTCCGATTCAACCAATCGGTGCTGGAAATGCTACGGAATGTTGAACGTCTGGGGCCGGCCCGGCGAGCGACCGGGGAAGAGGCCTTCGAAATGGTGGTTCCGCCAATGAAAATCAGCAATTTTCACTTCAGCGAAGTCACGAAGTTTTAACCTAGTTAGCGGTTTGGCTGCCCCTGCAAAACTGATACATCGCAGAAAAATTCTGCATTGTACATTCGCCTGATTGGACACTATTACACTAGTATGTGTAGTTGTCCCAAGCAGATAGGCAAACCGCGCCACCCCAACTGGGGCCACCCAGACCATGATGCCTGCGGAACTGGCTTTATTGCTCAGCTGAACGGGCCTGCCAGTCACGAGATCCTTACGTACTCCCTGCAAGCGCTAGAGCGGCTGTCGCATCGTGGCGGTGTTGATGCCGATGGAGCCAGCGGTGATGGCGCAGGCCTACTAACAAGCTTGCCGGTGGGTTTCCTGCGGGCGCGTGCTTCCGAAGACAAAATCGACCTGGACGAACTGTTTGGCGTGGGCATGCTCTTTGCTCCAGCGGCGCGGGTTGCGGATGCGCGTACCGCTGTAGAGGATTCGATTGGCAGGAGCAAGTTGCGGCTGGTGGGATGGCGACGCGTTCCTACAAATCCAAACGCACTGGGGCAGCGAGCGTTTGAGACGATGCCGGAAATCTGGCAGTTTTTTATTGAACCGGCTGGTGCGAGAAATTCGGCTGTGAACTTTGCGCAGAAATTTGAGCGCAGCCTTTGGCTTTTGCGCAAACGAGCCGAGGGAGCGCTTCCGGAGCGCTGTTACCTGTGTTCGCTCTCGTCCCGCACTATCGTTTACAAGGGGTTGCTCACACCGTGGCAATTCCCGCGGTTCTACGAAGATTTGCGCAGCAAAGAGTTCACTGCGCAGTTTGCAGTTTTCCACCAGCGATACTCCACAAATACAGAGCCCTCCTGGCAGCTTGCGCAGCCGTTTCGATATGTTGCGCACAACGGCGAAATCAACACAGTGATCAGCAATCGCCGGTGGCTGCGGGCGCGGGAGCGGGAGATTCGGAAACGAATCGGAGTGGGGAAGTGGTTCCGGCTGCTGGAGGAAAATGTAAGCGACTCCGCAAGCTTCGACAATGCGCTGGAGTTGAAACTGCTGGAAGGAAAAAGCGTGGAAGCGGCGATGCTGGCACTGGTGCCGCCGGCCTTCTTGCAGGATCCGTTTCTATCGCCGGATGTGCGAGCTGCGCTGGAAGCGCTGTCTCGGGAAGGCGAGCCCTGGGATGGTCCGGCGGCGCTGGTGTTCAGCGACGGGCTGTCGGTCGGGGTGAAACTGGATCGCAACGGATTGCGCCCGATGCGGTATACGGTGACGCATGATGGGCTGGTTATCGCGGGGTCAGAAACGGGATTACTGGATCTCGAAGAATCGCGGATTGCCGAACGGCATCGCCTTGGACCGGGAGAAATTCTACTCGCGACACCGCAGACCGGTGCACTGCTGCGCTGGCGGGAACTGCTGAAGAGCGTGACTGCGGAAATTCCGCGGAAGGCACTGACGCGTTCGAGTGTTTTGCGTTTAGAGGATTCGTCCGAGCGCACTCCGATTGTTCATGCAAAACGGGTGGCGGCGGCAGCGGGCTGGTCTGACGATCAGTACAAAATTTTGTTCCGGCCGCTGCTGGGCGGCAAGGAAGCAGATTGGAGCATGGGCGACGATGCACCCCCAGCGTTCCTCTCGATGCTGCATCGCCCGCTCTGGGACTATTGCAAGCAGCGTTTCGCACAGGTTACGAATCCACCCATCGACCCGCTGCGCGAATCACATGTGATGTCACTGGAAGTGCCGCTGGGCCATGGCCATTTTCTGGCCAGTCCGATTCTGAGCGCGGCAGAGCTGGCTTCGCTGTGCGGCGAGTTGCCTCCGGTACAGACCATCGACTTTACGTTCTCTCCTAACCTGGGAGTTCCGGGCGCGCGCCGCTGTCTGACTCAGTGCAAGACTACCCCTCTGAGTGGCGGCGATCGCCCGGGGCTCCTTCTCCTTTCGGACCGCGGGATTGGACCGGAGCGAGCCGCACTGCCGGCTTTGCTGGCGGCCGCAAACGCTTGGAAGAGCCTTGTGAACCAGGGACTGGCTGACATTCCGATGGTCGTAGAGACTGCCCAGGTGTTCGAGACCCATCACGTCGCGATGCTGCTGGCTGCGGGTGCCAGTGCGGTGGTGCCTTACCTGGCGGAAGAATTCGCCGAAACAGAGGAAGCGGGCGCGTTCGATAAAGTTCGCAAAGGCATTACGGCGGGTCTGCGCAAAGTGCTGGCTCGCATGGGCATTTCTACGCTGGCCAGCTACCGCAACAGCCATTTGTTCGAATTACTGGGATTGGATGAGGACATTTGCCGCGAATATTTTGAGGATGCCGCCTGTTATCCTGGCAGCAAGACTCTGGATTCGCTGCTCCAGGATTATCTGCAGATGCATGCCGCGGGGTACTCTGGAACCACGGACGAACTGGCAGATCACGGCCTGTACCGTTTCCGCAAAGGCGCGGAGCTTCACGCCACATCACCGGAACTTGTGCGCAGGATGCACGCACATGTGCGCAAGCCGGATCAAAGCAGCTACAGGGCATTCGAGCAGTTGGCCAAGGCAGAGAGCCCGACATTTTTGCGGGATTTGCTGGAGATGCTGCCGGAGCAGCCTGTCGCGCTGGAAGATGTCGAGCCGCTGGAATCTATCTTGGCACGCTTTAGCACGCAAGCCATGTCACTGGGCTCTCTGAGCCCGGAAGCGCACAAGACGCTTTCTGTGGCGATGAATCAACTGGGAGGCCGCAGCAATACGGGCGAAGGCGGGGAAGACAGCGACCTGTATAAAATTCCCGGATGCTCAAACAAGATCAAGCAAGTTGCCTCCGGGCGATTCGGTGTGACGGCGGAGTACCTGGTCCGGGCGGAAGAACTTGAAATCAAAATGGCGCAGGGGTCGAAGCCGGGCGAAGGCGGCCAGCTCCCCGCGCGCAAGGTCACTGAATATATCGCGCGTATCCGCCATGCCACGCCGGGAACGCCACTGATTTCACCGCCGCCACACCACGACATTTACAGCATCGAGGACTTGGCGCAACTGATTCATGATCTGCGTGCGGTCAATCCGCAAGCGCGCATTGGCGTGAAGCTTGTGTCTGGAACCGGCGTCGGCGTGATTGCCGCCGGCGTGGCGAAAGCTGGCGCCGACGTGATCACCATCAGCGGTCACAATGGCGGTACAGGATCTTCACCGCTGACTTCGATCAAGAACACGGGCTTGCCGTGGGAAATCGGACTGCGCGACACGCATGAAACTTTGCTGCGTGCGGGCTTGCGGTCCCGCGTGAAACTTCGTGTGGACGGTGGATTGCGATTCTCGCGAGACGTACTGATTGGCGCGACGCTGGGCGCGGACGAATTCGGTTTCGGAACTGCTGCGCTGGTGGCTATCGGTTGCGTGATGGCGCGCCAATGCCACTTGAACACCTGCCCGGTGGGCATTGCGACGCAGGACGAGACTCTGCGGACGCGATTCAATGGGAAGCCGGAGATGGTGGTTGCTTACTTCCGGTCGCTGGCGGAGGAGATTCGCAAAGGACTGGCGGAACTCGGCGTGCGAACCTTGACCGAACTTCGCGGCTGGTACGATCGATTGGAAACACAATCGGGTCTGGATGCCTTGCTGGTTATTCCTGTTTCCAAGGCACGGCGGGTGCTGCCACAGCAAAGCTCGGTTCTGGACGGCGGCGTGGAGGAAACGGAGCTGTCGTTTGAGCATCCACCGTTGCCGGGTTCCGGTTCCGCGGTCATCCACAATTATCATCGCAGCATTGGCGCACACTTCAGCGGCGAACGGATGAGCCAGCGTCTGCAACAGAATGAAGCTCCGGAAACTACACGTGAATTCCACGGCACAGCGGGACAGAGTTTCGGTGCGTTTCTTACTTCGGGATTAATCTTGAAGCTTTCCGGAGAAGCCAACGATTACGTGGGGAAAGGGCTATCCGGTGGAACGATCGTGATTCGTGCCGGGCACCACGCTTCCAAGCGTGGCGATGTGCTTGCCGGAAATACGGTGCTATACGGTGCGACCTCCGGACAGCTCTATGTTGCGGGGCAGGCAGGGGAACGCTTCGCGGTACGCAATAGCGGCGCGGTTGCGGTGGTCGAAGGGCTGGGGCAACACGGCTGCGAATACATGACCGGGGGAATTGTCACGGTTCTCGGACCCATTGGACTAAATTTTGGTTCTGGCATGACGGGGGGACTCGCGTACATTCTGCGGAGCGAAATGGAGCACGTTCTCAACCTGGAGTTTGTGCAGGCGCACGAACTCGAGGAAGAAGAGGAGAGCAACTTGCGGCGGTTGTTGGAATCGCATGTGGCGTTGACGGATAGCCCGGTCGCCTTGCGCCTGCTGGCGCGAAGAACCTCGTTACCCTTTGTGCGGATCCAGCCGATCCATTTCCAAGGCACCGTTCCGATGGCTTGGAAGGGGATACCTAGCACGGTGTTGGATTCCATTCCTGTTGAGGCTCCCAATTTCCTGCGCGTTTCGGAGAACCCTGCACCGCAGTACGCCTGAGCCCCGCAGGAACTTCACTTTTTCCTTATAGCAATTCCGTTATACTCTTACGCATAAGCGAGAGTCGAGGTTATGGATTTCGACCAACTAACTACCTTTGTACAAGTAGCTAAACTCAAGAGCTTTTCGAAGGCAGGTCAGAAAGTATTCCGCTCACAATCGGCAGTGAGCGCGCAGATCCGCCAACTGGAACAGGCGTACCACGCCAAACTGCTAGATCGTTCTGCAAAATCGGTTGAGTTGACGCCGGCAGGGGAAGTCTTATTCGAGTTCGCCGAACGGCTGTTGCGCTTGCGGGACGAATCAATGCAGGTGGTTGCCGATCGCGGCAATGTGGTGCAAGGGCCCGTGACGTTTGGCGCGAACGAAGCCACTTGCCTCTATCTGCTGCCGGATATTCTGGCCGAATTTCAACGGCGCTATCCCCTGGTGCATATCAGCATCTACCGCAATTTCAGTCACAAGATTCTGCAGCGGCTGGAAGAAGGTTCGATGGATCTCGGGATCGTCACGTTGCCGGTGAAATCGCCCAATCTCAAGATGCATGTTATCAATCGAGACCGGCTACGTTTCTTTGTCAGCAGCAAGAATCCGCTGGCGCAGCGCAGCCATGTCACGCTGGATGAAATTGCCGCGGCTCCGCTGATTTTTCCGAAAACGGGTTACACGCGGCAGGTGCTTGACAAGCTTTTCCGGCCGCACCGCTCACGACTGCGGATCAGCATGGAATTGCCCAGCATCGGGATGATCAAAACGTTTGTCGCGGCGGACGTGGGTATATCGATCATCAGCGAGAGTTTTGCGCGCGACCAGGTCAAGAGCGGCGAGGTGAAACTTCTAACCGTTGAGGGCGTCGATCTCTATCGTGAGCTGGCGCTCGTATACCGGCGGGATCGCAGCTTGCCGCGGGCGGTTCAGGCGCTCATCGGCATGATACGCGAGAACCGGAAGCTGCAGGAATCCTCTGCCAGCTGAATTGTCGATGTTGTTGGGAATTGGTGTGGCTGGTCTTACCGTCCGAGAAATTACTTCACGTTAAAGTCGAGGCTGGCAATCGCATGCGTAATCACGTTTTCCTGAATCTGAATCAGATCCGTGTCGGCGAACGTCATGCCCAACACCGTTAGGAATTCGCCCCCATGCGGGACTACGGAAAGTGTGCCCGACCAGTCGTGGTCATCGGCCATTCCACGGTAACGATATTCGACCGCAGGCTGACCGCCTACAACAGTTTTCCGCTGAGAGATCAGGCGGTAGTTTTCGTAGGCATCGTGGAGGCGTTTCTCAACGACTTGCGCGGTTGTTTCCAGTGAGTCCTTCGACTTTTCGTGGCCGACGACCAGGAGCGTGGATTCGTTATACGTTCCCATGGCGACGATGGCGTTTGGCAGCGTCTGCCCGGCGCCGTCAATAATCTGCCAACTGGGCGCTTTGTACATGCGGAAGGCGAATTCGTGGTTGATGTAGAGGTTGCCCTGAATTTCTTCGCGATTTGCCGGCGGCTCGTCTTTCGGGGGAGGCGGAGGCGCGGCGGTAGCGAGCAGCGTATTCTTCGGGATCGCCGCGGTAGCTTTCAACGCAGGCGCACTGGGCTCTGTGACCGTTTTGTTGGCCGGAGGAATTTCCGGGCGACCGCCAGCATTGGTTAGGATAGCGGCCGCTTTTTCTTTCTTGGTTGGCTCGGGGATGGAAGTTGATTTCGTTTCATTTGTGCTGTTTGGCTTTGAACTTGGATCTGTTTTCACCGGAGCGGGTTGTGCAGGCGAGTCTGGAATGATCGAAGCGATCTTGTCCTTCTCGACGAGGACATAACCATAGTCGGTTTTGACCTTGAACATGTTGTCTTCGTAGCCGACGATCACGCCGTAGAGTTTCTTGCCATCCTTCAGGCGAATTTCGTCCGCGCAGGCAGTTTGGGTGCACAGGACCGCGGAAGCCAGGATCATCAGGCTCACAGCAAGTTTTAGGCAGCGGGCCATACTCATTTAAAAAGTATGCTTCCGTCGCAGGATGGCTGCAAGGTTCAGCCTGGGGGCGGTGTCCGGCGAGCCACCTCCGCAGGGATGACGGCTTGCGCAGGGGCGAGGATCGGGACGCACGGCGAGGTGGTGTCAACGCTCAGGAGAGGTCCCACTGCTGAAGGGTGAGCCAGATTCCACTCACCGTGAAAGACAGGGCGTTGATAGCGCCAGGCCGCTTTTCTTTGTGGCGTAGTGCTGCCGCAGTTGCAGGCCTTTGCCGTGAAACACGGCGTTCCAGCCGTAGCGACCACGCACACGGTCTATTTGGCGGTTGAGACCCAAGCGCCGGTTCGCATCGGTGTCGAACAGTCCATCCTGGCGGTGGTCGCTATCGAGATTGGTGATACTCACGCCGACGAGGCGGACGGCCACGCGGCGAACAAACAACTTCGCAAGCAAGTCTTTTGCCGCAACGAGCAACTCGCGCTCGTCATTGGTGGGGCGCGCCAGGCGCAGGGTCTGGTGCGCGCAATAATGGTCTACATAGCGCAGCCGCAGACCGATCTCGCGGGCCTGGTGGCCATGTTCGCGCAGGGTCCTGCCGACGCGCTCGCTTAAATATTCCAACAGACTGCCGAGGAATTCGGTGTCCATGGTGCCGCGCTCGATGGTGGTTTCGCGGGAAATGGATTTGGGCGCGGAAGGAGGGCGGACCTGGCGTCCATCCAGCCCGCGAGAGCGTTCCCAGATCTGCTCGCCAATCGCGTCACCGAACGCGGCCATCAACACCGGCTTAGGGAGCAGGCGCAGTTGCCCGATGGTGGAGACTCCGCGTTCTGCCAGGGCGTCGGCGTGGATATGCCCAATGCCGTGCAGTTTCTCCACTGGCAGCGGAGCCAAAAAGGCTTCTTCCGTGCCCGGTGTCACTATGCGGAATCCGCGAGGACGCTCCAACCGGGAGGCGATTGACGCCACCACTTTCGTGCGCCCGGCACCCACGGAGACGCTTAAGCCCGTCCGGCCGAGGATATCCGCCTGCAGTCGGCGCAACGTGGCCTCGAAATCGGGATACAAGTGCTCGGTCCCGGCAAAATCCAGATAGAAGTCGTCCAACGAGGCCGTTTCCACCGCGGGCGTGTAAGTCTGCAGAATGCGTCGAACGCGTTCGGCGAAGTCCGCGTAGTGTTGGTATTGCCCGGGTACGACGATGGCCTTCGGGCAGATGCGCAGCGCGTCGCGAAAACTCATGGCGGTGTCTACGCCGCGGAATTTCGCTTCGTAGCTGGCCGAAGCCACCACGCCGCGGCCGACCAGCACCGGCTTGCCGCGCAGGTTTGGATTCAGGACCTGCTCGACCGAGGCGAAGAAGGCGCCCACGTCCACATGCACGATGTGTGGGGCAGTTTTTTCTGCCGCGCGGTTCTTGCCCATGCCCAACCAATTGGTGGAAAACCAGGAACGACTTTCTGGTGCGGTGGGTTGCGAAGGAATGGCGGCAGGGCTCGCGGACTCGCCTTGCGCTGCAGGTGTAGGGGATATGCTTTCGACACAGGTGTCCATGGCAGCTCCTGGCAGGGAAGAGCGACTTGCAGTAGTTTTAACGGGTGGCATCCGGCTCGGGAGAGCCCGAAGGCAATGGAGCCGAAGCCACCCATTTCCCGTTTCCTCTACCGGGAGCGACAGTAGGCGAATAAAAGGCGAAAGTCAAGAGATTCCTCGAGCCCTTCCTCCGTGGCTACCACGCAAATAGCTGGCCGCGATATTTCATTTGCAGCAGTGAAGGGACTGGCCGAAGGGTCAATTGCGCGACCCGCGGGAGGGCTTATCCTAGTGACAGGATGAGGACGCTCCGCAGCGCGATTGTGGGCTTTCTGGTGGCCTGGGCGTTCGTTTGCGGGCCAGGAACGCTCATTGTGGCAAAGAACACGGCCAGTGCGGGTGCGGACGATGGAGCCTTGTCCCTGGCCATTTGTCCCATTGTTTATCCCTTGGACCAAGCGCCTTCGGAGCGCGGGTTTCACTACACGTTCTACGGCAACGGATTCTTCATCAACAAGGAAGGGTATCTGCTTACGGCGGCGCATGTGCTCAGCCAATTAAGCGACGCGCAGCCATACATTGTGTTGCGCTTGACGATGGCGCCCCCGCGACTGCTGAAGGCTACGGTGATCGCGATGGACCGAGACCACGATGTGGCGCTGCTGAAAGCCACTCCCAATCCGTTCGAGGGCAAGTATCAGGTACGTTTTCTGCCGTTGGCGCTCGACAAGCCCGCCCGCGCACAAGCTGTGCTAGGGGCAGCATTGCGTCCGTCGCGATTGAGGGACCCGCACACGTTCGATGCGTTTGTGGAAGACCGCCCCGCGGGGGAAGTGCTCGAGTATAAGTTTTCGCAACTCGACAAGGGCGGTGCAGACACCGAACTGTTGCTGTTCAGCCACGAAGTTTTATTAGGCGACAGCGGTGCGCCCGTGGTTTCCGTCGAAACACAAGCGGTGGTGGGACTGATAGAAGGGCGTTGGTTGCGCGTGAACGCAGCGTCAATGGCTGCGGCCACGAAGCAGCATAGCAGCGGAGTTGGCGCCGCCGTTCCGATCCACTACGCAATTGCGTTATTGCAGGAACAAGGAGTGGCCTGGCACGCAGCAGGGGACCCTTGACTGTGGTACTGACGAATTGGCCGTCGGAGATGTCCAGTGGAAATGGGATTACCCCTTAAAGACCACATTTCGTAAGAAGAAGAAAAGAAAGCCCGAGAGCATCATGGCCGAAGGGAGGGTCAGGACCCAAGCAAGCCCCAGATTGCGTACGGTGCTCATTTGTAGACCGGAGTGGTTAGCCATCATGGTTCCCGCGACGCCCGACGACAGTACGTGCGTGGTGCTGACTGGCAAGCCTAAGCCATCGGCCGCACCGATGGTTGCCATGGCGGTGATTTCCGCGGCTGCTCCTTGTGCATAAGTGAGGTGGGTCTTGCCGATTTTTTCGCCGACAGTGACCACAATGCGCTTCCATCCAACCATGGTGCCGAGTCCTAGCGCGAGCGCCACCGCTACCTTTACCCAAAGGGGAATGAAGCGCGTGGCTTGGTCGACGTGTTTTTTGTAGTTCTTCAGCACGGCCACGTCGGCTGCGGCTAGGGCAGGCTTGCCGCTCTTCTGCATCAGGCGCAGCGCTTCGCTGACCAGATACATATCGTTTCGGAAGTTGCGCACCTGGGTGCGTGGCACTTTCGAAAGCTCCTTGAACTGGGACATTTCCGTGCCAATATCGTTGACCAACACGCGCAAGGCCAGCATGGTACCTGGCTTGAACTCTTTGGTGCGAATGTAATCCGTCACGTCATCCCGCGGATCGCCAACCACTGCGGAACCCTGCACATACTTGCCCAGTGTGTCCGCAGCCTGGTGCGATACAGCCACAAAATCCTGCGACTGACTCGCGGTTACCGCATGGTTTAAGGCGTAGGTGGTCGGAACGGTTCCGATCAGAATCAGCATGATGAGTCCCATGCCCTTCTGTCCGTCGTTGGAGCCGTGGAAGAAGCTGACGCCAGTGCAGGTAAGAATCAGCAAGCCCCTGATCCAGAAGGGAGGTGGTTCGGTGCCTTTGGGAGCTTCATAAAGCCGCTTGTCCTTGATGACGGCCTTCATGGTGACAAAGAGGAGGGAAGCGACAATAAAGCCAAAAATCGGGGAGAGCAGCAAGGACTTGCCGATGTTGATAGCCTGTGCCCAGTCGACGCCGCTGGTACCGCTCTTTACGCTCATCAACTGATTGGCGATGCCGACACCAATGATGGAGCCAATGAGGGAGTGCGAGCTGGAGGCGGGAAGTCCAAGCCACCAGGTGCCCAGGTTCCAGAGAATTGCGGCGATTAAAAGGGCAAAAACCATGGCAAAACCAGCGCTGCCACCCACCTGAAGGATTAGTTCGACTGGCAGCAGGGAAACGATGCCGAAGGCCACCGCGCCGGTGGAGGTGACAACACCCAAGAAGTTCCAGAAGCCGGACCAGACCACGGCGATGTTGGGGTCCAGAGAGTGAGTGTAAATGACCGTTGCAACGGCGTTCGCCGTGTCGTGAAAGCCATTCACAAACTCAAAACCCAAGGCCACCAGCAGAGCGATGCCCAGCAATATATAGGGCCAAGCCGAACCCAGGACGACCCCCTGGAGGTCCCGAGAAATACTCGTGCCGATGAAGATGAGACCGGCAATGAGCACCAAACCAAAAATGAGCGTTCCGATGGGACTCGGCCGTTTGTTCAGTTTCTCTGCCAGAGCATGTGAACCGGCCGTAACAGGAGAAGCAGGCGTGGTGGTGGCTGTAGCCATGACAATCCTTTCAAAGCAGACTGAGACAGATTTTTAGCGAGAGCGCATTAGGAGCACCCCTTATAGTCATAATTTGTTACGCGCAGATGAACGTTTAGAAAACACGTCCTAACTGGAAGAACCACTTGTGGTGGCCAGTATCTCCCACGCTGCCGCCAAGAAAGATTGGCCCGAAGGCGGTGTCGGCGATTACGCCGGCTGCACCGTCGCCGGAGAGGCGGGGAGCGCCGAACGGATCGGAATACATTTTGCCGACTTCGCCGTAGCCGATGAGATAAACATTCCGGCCCACGAAGGGTGGCAGGGTAGCGATCTGCCGAAGGTACCCCAGCCGTCCCACAAAGTACTGATTCCCAAGGAGTTCATTCAAGCCATAGGCCGTCAGCCGCCCAACGCCACCCAAGAAGAACTGGGGATCACCGGTGTTTCGATAGCCGAAGGTCGAGCCGCCACTGCCGATCAAGAAAATGGAGTCGCGATGATGGAAGACAGGCTGGAAGACTTGGAACGTTGCGGTGAGGGATGGAAAAGCCTCGGTCGCGTCAGGAGCGGTGTCGTAGTAATAGAAATTGGACTGAATGTAGTAACCACGGGTGGGAATGACCGGTTGGTTGGTGTGGTCCATCACATAACGCATATGGAATGCGCCGACCCTGCCGTTTGTGGAGGCGAAATCGGGGGTGCCAAGCCGGAGATCTTCATTGATATAGCCAATGCCGTACCCGGCACGAACTTCGCTAAATCGACTAATGGCATAGCCAATATCCGCACCGGTGTATATATTATCTATGCGGTAATCTGCCTTCGGGTTACTTTTGTTGTAAACCAGAAATGTGTATTGGCTCGCCTTCACGAAAGGATCGAAAAACCATTTGCCCAGTGGCTGAAAGGGGCGGTAAAGATCTGACGTGATGCCATAGGTCTGCCCAAACTGCAGGTCGGTGCGCCATTCGGAGCGGAAGCCTGCGACATCCATGAAGGTGAGGCGGGCGCCAGCGGTGAAGGTGACGTCGTCGGTTTGTGTGCCGTCGATGACGACGCCAGGGCGTAGCGTGGGAGGAGCGTAGCTTTTCTCATGGATGGTGACTAGTAGGCCGTCTTTGTCATCCTGGTGAACCATATCGTAGGTAACACTGTCGTAGCGCCCTACGCCGCTCAGTCGTGTAAGCAGCTGTTCGAGATCCGCCTGGTTGATGGGTTTTCCAACCACGGGCGCAAGGAATTTCTGGACATTGACAGCCGACTCGCCTGTAACTCCTTCAACTTTCACAAACTGAGGCACGCCTACTCTTGTGCGAATGCGGGAATCCTTCTCACGCAGATATTCCGCCCAGGACTTATCATCAAGCTCATAAGCTTTAAGAATTTGCGCTTTGTCTTCGGCGGCCTGATATCCGGCCTTGACCAGTGCATCTGTTTTTTCGTATTCCATCGTGGTGAATTTCTCGACATCGGCTTTGATGATCAGATCGGCTCCGGCCATTCCACGAATTTCGGTTTCCGCAATAACAAGTTCGACCGAGCGCCCCAGGATGCCGAAGGCGGACTGTATTTCCTTGGCGGAAGCAGGAGAAATCTGAAGGTGAATGGCGATGACAACGTCCGCGCCCATTTTGCGGACGACATCGGTGGGCAAGTTGTCGACAAGTCCGCCGTCGACGAAAATCTGGTTGTCTCGACGCACGGGGGCAAACACTCCCGGAATGGACATGGTGGCGCGCATGGCGTCTGACAGCGAGCCATTGCGAAAAACGTAGGCCTTTCCGGAAACGATTTCGGTGGAAACACAGCGAAAGGGAATGGGCAAGTCGTCAAAAGACTTGATCGTGGAGTAAGGCAATGTCTCACGGTCAATGAGGAGATTTACCTGCTGGCCGGAGTTCAGCCCCGGCGGGAGGCTGGCGCCGTGCTTTAAGCCAATCTCAATGGCGTTCGGAATCTCGCGAGCATCTTCTTTTCGGCGAAACGTGAGGTCCGCATACGGGGTGTCGCCGCCAAGTAGAAGCCCCCAATCGGTGGTCTTCAGCAGCGTTTCCAACTGGTCGGAGGTTTTGCCGGTGGCGTACAGTCCCCCGACCAATCCACCCATGCTGGTTCCCGCAAGATAGTCGATGGGGATTTGGTGGTCTTCAAACCACTTCAACACCCCAACATGAGCCTCGCCTAAAGCACCACCCCCTTCCAGAGCCACGCCAATCGTGGGCCGCGACCTGGGAACAGGCTTGGCTTCCGGGCTGACCGGTTTAGTGGTTAATGGCTGCTCCGGCTTCTGCTGTGCGAGACAAGGCCACGACACGGACACCAGTAAGGCGAGCAGCGTGTAACGGGATAGACGCATAGCGGTTCCTTTGATGATAGGTTGGGCGGCGGTACTACTAGCGCAGACAGTTTTACCTACCTTGGCAGTACAGGCAAGACTGTATGACGGATCTGTGAGATCAGCGAAATGCTAGATATTTGCCTCTTCTTCGGGGTGACGTTGTCTATGCGCAAGTCCCACACCGCACAGGACGAGAGCGCCACCCGCAATTTGTGGCCACGTGAGAGGTTCGGCCAAAAGAATAGCCGCCATGATCGCGGTTAATGGACCCTGCGCGAGCAGGCTCACGGAAGTGATGGTTGCCGGCAAATGACCCAGGGCATAAGTCAGCGCCAGATAACCGCCGAGTTGGGAGATCAGCCCTAAACCTAATATTGCCCATAGCGTTCGGCCATGGGGCACGCGCAAGGAGATTCCCATCAAAAGGTTGATTAGAAAAAGCGCCACGGTACTGGAGATCATGGCCAGCCGCAGAAATCCGAGTGTGCTCGTGGAAGTTCTGACACGTTCGGTGGCCAGCAGATAGACCGCAAAACATGCAGCCGCGCCCAGTGCCATCAAATCGCCCATTCCGAAGCGCACATGCTTGCCGAGGTCGGCCCACAGGATTACGAGCGTCCCGGCGAAGGCCAGCAACAAGCCAATCCAAAAGGCGCCTGGTGGACGTTTTCGAAAGACCAGCCAACTGAGCAGGCCCACCACAATAGGCGTATTGTTGCCGAGCAGCGTAGCGTTGGCCGCACTCGTTTTCAGAATGGAGGTGTTGTAGAGGGCCAGGTCCAGCGCGAAAAACACTCCACCCAGCGCAATCACCCCGAGCATTGATGCATTGAGGCGCGTACCTGCGTGATCAAAGAGGAAGCTCGGCAGTAACACCGCCGCAGGGATTAGCATCCGGTAAAAGGCCGAAGCCGGGCCAGGAATATCTGTCCAGCGGACGAAAATGGCAGACCACGCGATGCAGACGATTCCGGCGAACAGCGCCAGATACGCCGGCAGCACGCTCGCAACCGTTTTCTCGTTCGTCGAGATTTGTGTTTCGGTCAGCACGGGCCACCCGCGTTCTTCCAGCGGAAGTATCCCACACGCTGTCAGCGGGTACAGGTGCCGAATTGGCCGCATCCCTCGGCCGTTCCATTGCCGCAACCTTTGCCTGCCGGTAGGGTTAAGATGAGCGAAGGCGAGGCCGAGGTGCGGCCAGCCTTAAACGAATAGCCAAATGACTGTCTCAGCCACCCCTAATCCTGTCGCGCCTGCGGAACAGCCGGTAAGTGCGTGGGTGTGGGCCTTTCGTTGCCTCCGTTGGTCCACGTACCTGGCCGCCTTGATCACTTTGATTCTGCTTTTACACAAGACGCCACCCCCGCCGGTGCAATCCTCTCCACAAGCGGCGGCGCGCGCGGAGGAGAAACTCCAAAAGGTGGAAGAGTCGCTCTCGCAAGGGCAAAAAGCTACGCTGAGGCTGGACGAAAGTGAACTGAATTCCTACTTGGCATCGCATCTCGATCTGGCGAAAAGCGCAGCTGCTTCAGTGCCCAGCACGCCTGACGCAACGCAAATGGAGGAGGGGCCAGGCGCTCCATCTGCCTCCGACGTGGAGCAAGTGCGGTCCACGGTGAGAGATATCAAAGTGCAAATGGAAGGTGACCAGGTACGCGCTTATGTGGTCTTCGATGTTCACGGCAAGGATATGACGTTGCAATTAGTCGGCAAGGTGGGCGCGCAAGACGGATATCTGAAGTTTGAGCCGGTTAGCGGCCAGCTCGGTGCCTTGCCCATTCCGCAGTCCACGTTGGAGGCCGCGGTGCAACGTCTGATGGAGTCGCCGGAGAATCGCGAAAAGCTGAAGCTGCCACCGGATGTCGCGGATATGCACATTGAAAACGGCGAACTGGTGACCACCTACCATTGAAAGTGGCACAGATCAAGCGCGAGTGTTCTTCGTAATGCTCGCAGCCCAGAAAATCCACAGAATAGTGCAGATGGCCAAGGATAGGCGCACATCGAGAACCGCCGCCAAGGTTGCCAGTAGATAGGCTGGCGGCCCAAACAAGTAGCTATGGCAGGTCTTGGCAATGAATGCCTCCGAAGCGCTGGGCGAAAGCATCGGCTTGCGAAAAGCCGCGCGGATGAAGAGGTAGAAGCACAGTGCGATGAACACGAAGGTGCCGGCATAGAATCCAGCGGCCATTTTCGCTGCAGGTGTTTGCAGGTAAGCTGCCAACACTGACGTTGGGTAGGGAACAAAGGTGATCCCAAGCAACAGGCAGCCATTCGCAAAATGAAGCCAGGCATCGGTCCGGCAGACATTACGGAGGATGGCATGATGATGCACCCACATAATCAGAATGGTGAAGAAACTGGTCACTAGACCGACGTAGCTCGGCCATTGCCGAAGCAGGGCTTTGCCCAATTCCGCGGGAGATGCACTGGCAACCGCCAGGTTGGGAACTTTCAACTCCAGGACGAGAAGAGTGATGGCGATGGCAAATACTCCATCGCTGAAGGCCTCGAGCCGTCCTGTTTCTTTCTCCGGATGCGCGTGAGCGATGTGTTCTTCCATTCCCCTGGATCCAGAAAACAGCACTAAAGATTAACAGTCCTGGCAAAGAATCCGAAGCGGCCAGACCGGACTCACGGTTGTATGGCCAGATTTTCAAAGCTTGCTGTAAATATGTAAGGATTGCCCTGGCGCAGTATACTACGCTACTTACGAGGCTGCGAGGCAGGGGATGGACCAAGAGAAAAAAGATCAAGAATTAGGAATGGATCGAGGAATTTCTCGACGCGATTTTCTCAACGGCGTTGCGGTCGGAGTGGGAGGAAATCTACTCGCCGGCTCCTTGGGCGCGGAACGGCTAATCGCCGCTGGCATCTTTGATGAGCGTTCACCGGAAAAAGAACCCGACTACTATCCTCCCGCCAAGACCGGCATGAGGGGCAATCATGATGGCAGCTTCACCATGGCTCATCGAATGCGCGATGGCGAAAATGCAGAAGCGCTGGGCGAGCCGGCGCAGACTGGCGAAACGTACGATCTGGTCGTTGTGGGCGGGGGAATCAGCGGTTTGGCCGCAGCCTACCGTTTCCGCCAAAAGGTGGGGAAGAGTGCGAAAATTCTGATTTTGGACAACCACGACGATTTCGGCGGACACGCCAAGCGCAACGAGTTCCAGGTGGCCGGCCGAATGCTTCTCAGCTACGGCGGCACGCAATCCATCGAAAGTCCCGGAAGCTACAGCGCGGATGCAAAAGGGCTGCTCAAAGAACTCGGCATCGATACGCGGAAGTTTTACAAGGCCTACGATCGGAAGCTTTACAGCCATTTGGGCACCGCTGCTTTTTTCGACAAGGAAACGTTCGGGGACGACCGGCTTGTGACGGGCATGAACGCTACGCCATGGCCAGAATTTCTGGCGAAGAGCCCGCTGAGCGATTCGGTACAAAAAGAGATTGCCCAAGTGTACACCGCAAAGGTGGACTACCTGAAAGGGCTGACGCTGGAGGAAAAGGTCGCGCGACTAAAGAAGATCAGTTATGCGGACTATCTGACCAAGTACTGCAAGCTCTCAGAGAATGCTTTGCCGTTCTTTCAGACATTTACCCACGACCTGTTTTGTGTAGGAATCGAGGCAGTACCGGCTTTCGCTTGTTACGAAGCCGGGGACGACTACAATTCGTTCACCTATGCTGGATTCGATGGTTTGGGCTTTCCTCCCCATGAGAAAGAGGAGCCCTACATCTTTCATTTTCCCGATGGAAACGCTTCGATCGCGCGATTGCTGGTGCGCGCGCTAATTCCCGCAGCGGTCCCGGGAATCACGATGGAAGATGTAGTCACAGCGCGTGCGTATTACAGTCGACTGGATCGCGCGGAAAATCCGGTGCGCGTGCGTTTGAACTGCACAGTCGTGAACGTTAAACATGCCCCTACCGTCAGAGCAGCCAAAGAAGTTGAAGTGACCTACACGCGGAGCGGAAAGCCCTACGTGGTGAAAGGGAATTACACCGTCCTTGCCTGCTACAACGTGATGATCCCGTATATTTGCCCGGAACTACCGGAGGCGCAGAAGGAAGCACTCTCCTACTTAGTGAAAGCACCACTTGTTTATTCGCATGTGGCTATCCGCAATTGGACCGCTTTCTCGAAGCTTGGGGTGCACCAAATTGTGTCGCCCGGCAGCTACCACACGTACACTGCGCTCGATTTTCCTGTCAGTCTTGGCGGCTATAAATTCCCTGGCAAACCGGAGGAGGCCGCGGTGCTCTTCATGCTCAGGACGCCATGCAAGCCGGGACTGCCGGTCGGAGACCAGAATCGAGCTGGACGCACCGAACTTCTGCAAACGCCGTTCTCTAAATTCGAGCGCAACATTCGCGATCAGCTAGGCCGCATGTTGGGTGGCGCGGGCTTTGATCCATCCACCGATATCGACGGCATTACCGTCAACCGATGGGCGCACGGTTATGCCTACACGCCATTTGGCCTTGATACGCCGGAATGGAAGGAAGGCGAAGAACCATGGGTGAGGGGGCGGCAACCATTTGGCCGGATCACCATTGCAAATTCGGATGCGGGTGCCAGCGCCTACACAGACGTTGCCATCGATCAGGCGTTTCGCGCCGTTGGCGAGCTGTTTGCGAAGCAGTCTTGAAGGCTGAGTGGTTGTTTGGAGTCAAATAGGAACTGCCCGACCTACCAATCCGAATATTTTGTTCCGTCCAACGCAGTTCCCTGCGACTTGGAGAAGACATCAAACACATTGCCGCCACCCCAACTGGTCGAATCCGGATCGTCTTGCACAGAGCGCATGCCCCAGTCGCGCTGGCCGGTCATGGGATCCACAGGAATTCTCCGCAAGAAACGGACTTTCTTGTTGCCGGCAATGGTGACGCCATTGACCAGGGTCTCCAAGTCCGGTGGATAGCCATTGCTGGTCAATTCCACTCGAAAAGCCAGGCTGTCCGCCATATCTTTGTAGTGGTCGATGGCGTTCCGGATCTCACGCAGATCTCTACGCAGCTCCGCTTCGCGGCTTCGCACAATGGTGACGCGGATCATGGGCTCGGCGGCGCCGGCCAAAATGAGAAGAATGGTGCAAGCGATGATCAGCTCGAGGAGGGTCATGCCGGCCTCGGCTGAGCGCCTGGTAAGTGGAAACTTCCTGGATGGTTGGATTCGCTGCACGGTCATCCCCTCGCTTCCGGAGACATAGACGCGCTCTTTGGACGCCACTCCACTTCAGCGCGGCAACATTAAGTGCCGGCCACTTTGACCGACAAAAGTGGCTCCGGGGCCTGGACTCGAACCAGGATAGCCAGCTCCAAAGGCTGGTGTCCTACCAATTAGACGACCCCGGAGTCGTAGGGTAACCCACCTAGTTTACTTGATACTTCACGACAGGCAAATCCGCCTCGCGGAAATAGTTGCTGTGCGGGATATCCTGGCTTACCAAGCGGAGCGCCTCTCATTCGGTTCATTCGTCAAATGCAGCCCGACTTCATTTTTGCTAGAATTGGGCGGTTGACCACATGTACGGAGAGGTGGCCGAGTGGTTTAAGGCGCACGCTTGGAAAGCGTGTGTAGGTTAACCCCTACCGTGGGTTCGAATCCCACCCTCTCCGCCAGTACTACAAAACCCCAATAAACTTGCGTACTATTGAAGTCGCTGTACTTCCGGTGTACTTTTAACGTGCTATTCAAACTGCACGCTTTCGGGAGGCCGGATGGCACTGGAACTCACCATTTACAACCGCCAGACGCAGACCAGTAAAAGCGGGAAAGAGTACATCGGCTACGCTGTGGCGTTTAAAATCGGGTTGACTTCTCCATACTTGCCGCCGCTTCCGGGGTTGT
>Ga0074046_10000105_pt1 | contig 69328 bp, 152 predicted proteins | sample BogForMeECP23OM3_FD_94441 | JGI IMG/M metagenome (GOLD analysis project Ga0074046, IMG submission 94441) | Bog forest soil microbial communities from Calvert Island, British Columbia, Canada - Bog Forest MetaG ECP23OM3 | ecosystem: Environmental > Terrestrial > Soil > Wetlands ... | reverse complement strand
TTTCTTGGAGCGCCCGAAACGCCCAGCGGTCGAGAAGCAGAAGGAAATACCCTATCGGGGCAAGGGCATCAAGGTTACCAAGCTGCTGAAGAACCCCCTGTTTGCCGCAAATACGACCTAGCGAAAATCCCCCGAGCCGCTGTATACTAGGGGTATGAGTAACCTCATCGAACTAGCCATCACCACGGCGGGCCTCGCCCACATTGGGCAGATCGACGAAGACGGCATGCCCCACCTCATGCATTCGATGGCGGTCATGCTCGACGTGCAAAAAGAATTGGACGAGTATCCGGTCAAGGGCTTTACGACCGAGGAAATACTCATCGCCGCCGTCCTGCACGATGCCGTCGAGGACAACAAGCTCTACACCATCGAAAAGATCGAGCAGTGGTTCGGCAAGAACGTCGCCGCGATCGTTGATGCGCTCACACGCCAGGAAGGTGAATCCTACCGGGACTTCATCTATCGCGCAAAAGCAAACCCCGCCGCGCGGCTCATTAAGGTTTCTGACCTTATCCACAACATGGGGCGCACTCACAAGATCGACGCCAAAAAGGCAAGCTGGCGGGAAAAGCTGGAGTACAAATACCGCATTGCTTCGCAGGTGCTCAACGACAAGTGGGAGCCTACGTGGGAGGGTGCCTCCTACGAAGTTAAGTACGAAGACCCCAAGGCGACGGGCGAGAAGATGACCTACGCCAATCTCCAGACCGCCCGGTTCTATATCGCTGATCCCGATGGCAAAAAAATCGAGATCACCGAGAAAGAAGCAAAAAATGTTAAGGCCAGCTTTACGATCAGCAATTGATTGGTGCTACAAAGAGAGGATCATCATCATTACGTTGCTTCTTCTCGTTCTGCTGTTCGCGCTTTCCGTCGCCGCCTCGGGACTGGTTATCTGCCCGGAGCACGGCGTCAAGTCGGCCTTCACGGGCAACAGACAGGTGGTTTTCAACGGCTCCAAGCGGCACAATTATTGCGAGTACACCCACCCCCTGAGAGACCTCTCCGGCAACCACAAGTTTTGGTCCGACTGCGAATGAATTTGTTTGACTCTCCATTCCCTATGCCTTAAACTCGTATCTTGCGGGGGCAACATGAACATATCAAAGAATACGTGGCACTACAGGGTTTTTAACTTCTGGTTCAAGCAGGTACATGAGCAATCCGTGGAGGAGTATGCAGCATGGGACAAGGAAGCCACCTTCAACCTTTGTCCCTACGTCCGGATAGTCCTTCTTTGGGCTCCCTTGCGGTTCGTCTTTTCGCGTCCGAGGATTTGGTGGACGTTATCGGTTCTCGCCGTCGCTGGCTTGGGCATCCTCTACAAGTACTGCGGCGTACACGGCTTGATAGCGTTGGCCGCCTCTCTTGTGTACGTGGCGCTGATACTCTCTTTTATTGTTGGCGTCATCTGGGCCGTCGAAAAGACCAAGGAAAAAGTGCGAAGGCACCCGATCCAAGCCATCACGAGATTCACCGAAGTCCTGAGCGAGCGGGCAAAAGCCGCCCATGACGGTATCTGCCCGATAATCCATTTCGTGGACGACGGCAAGAAATGAACGAGTTTCTCGCGCTCGTGTTCCTGAGCATCGCCTGCGGGGCGATCAGCATGACGATCTCAAGGTCTGAGATGTTCGCCCCTTTGCGCGGGTGGATCAAGGGCCGGAGCGCCTTCCTTGGCGGGGGATTGTCATGCCCCTACTGCACCAGCCATTGGGTTGCATTCATCTTGGTGCTTGTTTACTTTCCCCACCTGCTGCATTGCGGCAGTACAGTCGTTGACTTCTGCGTCGAAACCATGATGGTCGTCGCTCTGGCGTCGGCGACAGCATGGATGATCTATTCTGCTTATGCAGCCATGGAGGGATCATGACTATCAAAAAGAAAAAGCTGTTAACTGTTGTCCTATTTATCTCTGCCGCAGCAGCGACCGGAGCCATACAAGCCGCCCACCACCACTGGGAAGGTTTGATCTTCAATTTCATAGCTGTTGTGTGGTGCATCCTGTACGCGAACCACGTGGACGATTGCGAAATCGAATGAGATACACATACAAGGCGGAGCATCCTTGTCCTAAGAACTGCGGGTCAACCGACATGCGGGTCTTCGGTTACTGCTGCGCTCGTTCCGTAGATATTGTTTGCCAAGCGTGCGGGGCTGTGAGTGAGATGAACATGTTCATGCCCACCAACAAGCCTAATGTGTGGAAGTACACGCCGGAATACACAGAGTTGGATAAGAAGATGACGCTGGAAGGCCGAGGAGAGCTTGGATTCATCGGGAAGACTGATGCCCGTGAGACGTTTCACGAGGCGTTCCCCGATAAGGTTCTGCCAGTCACGAAGCCTCAGTGAGGACAAGCTATGAACGTTCGGCAACAGATAGTCGATTTCAACGCCCGGCTCAGGGAAGCGAGCGAGGCGTACTACAAGAAGAACCAGCCCATCATGTCGGATGCGGAATTCGACGCGCTGGAGCGCCAGCTAAAGGATTTGGTTGAGCGGTACCCGGAATTTGCCGACTATGCGCCTGTGCTTTCCTCGGTCGGCAGCGACCTCACTAGTGGCCGCATCTTGCATGCTGTGCCGATGCTCAGCATTGAGAACAAGTATGAAGAAGAAGAGCTTCTTAGGTGGTATGATGCGCTTCCCTGATTGTAGCCCAACGAAGCAAGGCCGCTTGACGCCTATTTTCACGTTCTTTGGCAGTCACAGGAGCTTTGCGTTTGATTCCCAAATGCGCACGACTAATGTTTTTTCGTCCTTCCAAGGACATCGGTTGAGCCCACGGACCTGTAGGCTTGCCCCTTTTCGCTTCAGATATATTTTTTCGGCCCTGTTTAGACATGACATAGGTTTTTCCAATTTGGTTTTTACGGGCTATTTCCGCTCGCTTTGCTCGCATTTCTGGAGTCCAAACACGACGACTGTTCGCTTCTCCAATTTTCTTTTTTGTTTCTTCTGTGTGTTTACGTCCAGTTTGAGACGCAGACATTTTGGCACGCGAAACATCCGAGTGCTTTCTACCAGCCATAGGAGCAACGGTATCGGCCGACAAGTTGTATCCTGTAATCAGCACCCCAGTCTGCAAGATTACAGCTTTTTCACGTTCACGCAGGAATTTCTCGGTCGGATTTTCGTGGGTTTCAAGCATCTTGAATTCAAACTTGTCCGCTCCATACTTGTTCCACGCGGCTTGCAACTTGGGGTTAACATGAACTCCCCGAGTAAGCTCACGGTAGTGACGATCCCAACGAAAATGAGTATGCGTGCTACTGCCGATATACACAGCATTGGTTTGATTGTTACGAATTTCATACACCGATGCTATGGCGGTCTTTCGGTCAAATTTCAATTGATGGTACCTCTATATGAGTAATGTAAAGTCGGAAAAGACAATTGTTTGTGTTGAGCCAAAACGGGATGGAATTTCTTGTGCGCTTCTCTACAGGCACCACACGCTGTTCCGCGCTCTGACCCGAGGCGACGGCAGGAGCGGCGAGGACATCACGCCGCAAGCATACGCCGTTGGGTCGATTCCCAAGACCCTTCCAGCGTCGCTACCCGCAGAGCTTGAGGTCCGCGGCGAACTGGTAATGAAAAACAGTACGCTCGAACGACTGAACAAAGAAGCCGAGGCGAGAGGCGGCAAGGTCTATACTTCGACTCGCAACCTTACTGGCGGCACGATGAAGCTCAAGGATATCAGCTTGATTTCCGACCGAGAAATCCAGATCGTACCGTGGGATGTGCTGGGTGATAACGAAGCACTGCCAGATTCCGGATTAAAACGCCTAGAGTTGCTTGCCGAATCTGGCTTTCCCGCGCCATCTGGAAGATTGGCACGCGATGCGGAGAAACTAATCTCGGCTTTGCATGAGACCCTAGAAGAAAACAAAAAGTCTGATATTCAGGCAGACGGTGTGGTCATCAAAGTAGATTCCCACAAGCTCCGTCGCCAGCTTGGTGTGGGCAGCAAGTACACGAACTATCAAATTTGTTTCAAGCCGCAAAGTTCCACAGCGGTATCCCGTCTTCGGGAAATAGTTTGGCAAGTTGGAAGGAGTGGAAAACTTACACCCGTAGGTATTATTGATCCTGTGGTGCTCGCTGGAGCCACAGTAACTAGGGTAACCCTAAACAACGCCACTTGGATTGGGGAGATGGGACTGAAATTGGGTTGTACTGTGGAGATATGTCGCAGCGGGGAGGTAATTCCTTTAATAACAAGAGTTCTCCCCGAGTCGGAGTTGGCGATGGGACTTATTGAGATCGTTTCCCCGCTCAATTGTCCAGAGTGCCGCACCCCACTCGAAGAGTCGGACGAGGGCGGTGTTGGTATTCTCATCCATCGTTGTCCCAACAAGGGGTGTCCCGGCCGAGTCCGGGACACCCTGACTTTTATCGGCAGCAGGGAAGTGCTGGAGATCGACGGACTGGGGCCGGAGATGGCAACTCGGTTGGCGGACATCGGGTGCCATGATCTCGGAGAGTTGTATGATTTCCTCCAAGATGTGCAAAACGGCATTGCCAAATATGGCGAAGCCTCCGCAATGGAATTTCTACGGGATGATGGCTTCGCCGTAACAGTTCTCAAAATGGTGAAGTCTCTTGAGGCCGCAAAGACCGCATCATGGGAACGTTGGATTAAAGCGTTGTGCATCCCGATGATCGGTGCGACGCTTGGCAAGCAAATCGCTATTTCCTTGGACCTCAAGTCTGATGACATCGCTAATTTGCCAGATAAGCTGCTTCTCCTGCCGAAGCTGGAACTTGAGGGCTTTGGGGAAGCGAAGCTCGGTTCCATCTGCGAATGGGCCAACGACCCCGAGAGCCTAAAAATGTGCTATACTCTGTACGAGAGGGGAGTAAGACCTATGCCAGTGGAAAAACCGAAGGTTTCCGCCCCGTTGAACGGAGTGATATTTTGCATCACCGGAGCTTTCGAGGAAGACCGCAATTCGATAACGAAGAAGCTGGAAAGCCTCGGAGCCGTGGCGAAGTCCGGAGTCAGCAAGAAAATCAACCTGCTGATCGTGGGGGAAGACGCGGGAAGCAAGCTCGACAAAGCCAAGGCTCTCGGTATTCGGACTGTGGGATTAGAGTGGCTGCAACAGACTTTGAGCAGCAACGGACTTAGCCTCGGGGCCGATTAAGTCCCTAGCTGGTTGATTCCAAAGCACTAATTTCTAGCGAAAACCATCCCAACCGATGTATACTAAGGGTATGGCTAACCTGAGCAAGCTTATATGGCCGGGATGCGACAACATCTATGCCAACATCAAGCCCGTAACTCTTACCAAAGACGAAAACAAGAGCGTCGGTCGCATGCCGCTCAACCAAACTAATTTGGTCATGCAGGGCGACAACGTCGAAGTCATGAAGACCCTGATGTTCGGACAGTACCGCCTGATGGGGCAGGTTGACCTGATGCTCTGCGATCCGCCGTACAACACGGGCAACAACGATTTCTGCTACGAGGACAATTTCTACCTGAGCAAGAAGGAAGTCGAAGCCCTATCGATGTCCAGCCAAGACCCCGATGCCGGGCATTGGGTCAAGGCGCAGGACGCCTCCCGCCATAGCAAATGGCTGAGTTTCATGAAGCTCAGGCTTCGCCTCATGAGGCGCTTGTTGAAGGCATCTGGCGTGATCGCGGTGCACATCGGGCCTCAAGAACTTTTCCGCCTCGGGCTGCTGATGGATGATATCTTCGGGGAAGAGAATCGACTAGGGATTGTTACGTGGGAATGTGCTTATTCTCCGAAGGCAAGCAACCCCAACACGACCGATTATGTTCTCGTCTATGCTAAGAATGTAGAACTGGCGTATCAAGGCTTCCTGCCCCGCACAGAGGAGATGGATGCAAAATATGGAAGCCCTGACAATGATAAGGACATTTGGAGAAGCGACAACTTATCAGTTGGAATGGGTGTGAAAGACGAATATATTTTTGGTATCCAGAATCCCTTTACGGCTGAAATTCATTTCCCCCCCGGAAAAAGCTGTTGGCGTCATTCCGCTGCCAATGTAGCCGAATGGCTGTGTGGTTGGGGGGTAGACTATCATGTTACAACCCGAGACGGAAAGCCTGTTGTCGCTTTCAAAGGCTCTGTGGCTGATGCCAAGAAAGCAGCCGAAACTAAACTAGCAAGGGGCACGATTCGATGTTCGCCCGCTGGACGGGATTTTGGCCGGGACATCTGGAAGCGACCGCTCTCGGGATGGATTTGAATGCCTTTTATGGATCGGACGTTTACAAGTTGTTCTTCATCAAACCGAAGAAGGGTTAATCATGAAACTCAAGATACCCGTGTTGCTGCTTTCTTTGATGTCCGTTCTGGCTTTGACGGCTTTCAAAGTAACGAATTTGAAAGAGATCACGAATTGGATTCAAAGTTTTGTTGAACGAAACGGTTCTTACACCTTGATTGAACCGAAGGATGTCTCTCGCAGTGAACGGGACCGCATTGAATTCGACGGCTGCGAAGCCACCGTGCACGTGAGCATCGTCCGCGAATACCCGGAACCCGTCAGCGACAAGGATGTCTTGATAGACGACGCCCACGAGCGTGTAAGCGTTCATCTCAAACACCGGGATTTGGTCAACATGGATATCCTCTTTAATCTCAAGGATATCGACCCTGATGTCGCCGTCACTATTCTGAGTTTGAGCGGTGACGCGCTTCCCGATTATCGGGATTGGATTATCCTGAAAACCGCAGACGGGTACCGCTCCATCGCGATTCGACGCGGGACAGCTATTGCGAGTCCCATTTCTGTCTTTTCGTTGCCGGGCGGCACCACCCGCGAAGATACCCAAAAGCTGGCTGACAAGTTTCACCAAGCGATTACGATTTGCCGTGATAAACCTAACTAGCTTGTGGTATACTCTACAGGTGAAAGAAAACGGAGACCGGGTGGGGAAGACAGCAGTAAACTTTGACTGGGAGGGCATCATGCAAGTAAGAACCGGGCTTAAATTTTTGGCGTTAGCAGTGGCTTTCTTGTTCTTCGTGTCTCTTGCCTCAGTTTCAGCAATGGCACAGGAGAAGACCCTTTCCTGTGCATTCGTTTCTACAGACAGTTTTCCGGAACTTCGTGAGCCGGAAATACATATCACACTTGACGAGATCAACAGTCGAGCCAAGTCTGATTACCTAGAACATGACGATGGAAACTTCCATCCAGCGGTGTTCACTTCCACTAGGGTTACATGGACAGGGGGACGAGTCTTGATGCACGGACCGCGTGGGGATTTCTGGACTAATCCACTAACATATAACATTAGCCGAACAAGCGGAGCGTTGACAATCAACGACACGCATCACTTTCAGTGTGAAGTCGCTCAGCAGAAATTCTAGTACGGCAGGTCGAGCCGGGAATCGAGCCAAGATCGAAGGAAAGAAAATGAAACTCAAGCTTGTATTATCTGTAGCAGTGCTGTTGATAACGGGGTTTTTCGCCGCTTATTACAGCACTACGCCACTGACTGCCGCACCAACTCCTAGCTGTACGGGTTGGATGAAGCAAACGAACGGCTGTTATTGGGAGCTTTGTGTCAACGACAATGGAACTACTCATTGTTGGGAGCAGTGTCCCGGACAAAGAGTTGCCCATGAAGTGAGATGTCGATAGTACCAAACTCGGCCGAGTAGCCGAACGGGGGCGGTAAAGCAATGGCACTGAGCAACTGGGACACGATGGCTGTGGATTTGGGTGGAAATCCCTGCGGGGGCTCCTTCGCGAGCCCGCAGGGCGTGACCGTCGAGTTCTACAAGAACTGGCTCTACATCCGCGACGAGAAGGCGTGGGTGGAGGGCAGGAGCTTCGTGAAATCGACGGTGGCCCATGTGAACTCCGGCGACTTGAGCTACGGCGACGTGCACATCGTGGCCGTGCGGGGGCCGCAAGGCGGCGTGTACGCCGTCGTCACTTCCGGTTACGGCGAAAAACAGATCGGGATGGTCGGCTGCGGCGTGTACGGTTTTGACGGCGACGAGTGGGTCGGCGTCACCGCCGAAAGCAAGGAATTCCTGCAAAAATTCCTGCTGAGCGAAGACCAAGAGGGCTTCGCCGAGTTCAGCGACAAGGTTCGAGCGGTCAAGCTCGGCGGCGCGCTGCGCTTCAACCAAGGGGACGCCTACGTCGCCGACCGCCTCGGGGAAGACACCCCGGCTTCGGAGCCGGGGCAGGCGGAGAAGCCGATCCTGTTGCAGGCATTGGACAAACCCGAAGAACAAGGCTGACGTAACACGGATCGCAGAACCGCAGCCCAAGGGAGCGGCGGCAGGAGGAAACAAAACATGGGGCACAAATTCGTATCAGTCATTCTTTTACTGATGGTACTGCTGTTCGCTTCGCCGATGCTCGCACAAACGGCAACACAGTGTCAAGCTGAGGCGGCTCTTTGGGGCAGCCAAACGGAGCGCACTGCCTACTTGACGGCCGAATTCAACTTTATTCATAGCGGCACGCCGAACCGCATGGCGACAAACCTGCTTTCATTGAAAGAGATCGATGCCCGCAACAATGAGATGCTGGCCTGCATGATAGTGGATTTGCCTCATTACAATGAGTACAACAAGGTTCAGGATTTCTATCTTTTGGTGACCCGCAACAGATATATGAACTTTGTTCGACGCCACCACTTGCAAGAGCAATTTGACGCGGAAGACAACGCGGGCATTCGATGATTCTGCGATGGGCCGCAGTATTAGGTGAGTGGCTGGGCTGTTTGCCGATGAGGCAATCCTACTGTCAGACACTACGTCCCGAATCTGACGACAAAGGGACGGTTCGTGAGGGTCGGTCCAGCCAATTTTTTATGGGCATGACATTCAAAAAAGGCCAGAAGGTCCGTTTACTGGTGCACGGAGCCGGAGTCACGTCCGAAGAGACAACCACTATTGCCAGCGTGTCCAAGAACGCGATCGAGGATAAGGACGGGCGGCTGTACAGCCCCAAGACCGGAGAGACGGCGGTCGGCTTTGCCGGGTTCTGGTTCGAGCTTAAGCCCCTCCCGGAGCCCAAGAAAAAAGCGGCAAAGGCGAGATGAGTTGCCAGCTTGTGTGGTTTTTGATCGGCTTTGCTACAGCCGTCGTCGTGCTTGGGCTGGTTGCGTTTGTGGGTGCCTGCGTCCTCGGCATGACCGGGGGAAGGATCGGGAAATGAAGTGGAAGATTGAGTACCTCACCGGGGGGAGATGGCTGCCGTGGAAGACGGTCTCTTCCAAGAAGAGGGCAGAGGCGGCGGTCACAAACCGGAAGAACCTGTCGGCAATTTGCCGGATCATGCCTGAAAAATAGTTCTAGCCAAAATACCCGCTACCGCGGTATTATATAGACATGGGATACATCGTTCGCATATCGTCGTCATCTAGTAGCTCCTCAGGGGCAGGCGGCGGTGTGCGTGTCTACACGACAGACTAAGCGAGCACACAGAGGCAGTAAGCGCCGCCAGCCCAAAGGGTTCGGCGGCTTTTTTGTTTTTACGGAGTGTTGGGGGAGAGGCTTAACCCAGCGGTTTGCTAAACCGCCGTCCCTCGAAAGGGGGACCGCTGGTTCGAATCCAGCACACTCCGCCAAGTTTAAGTAGTCCCGTAGTTTAACGGTAAAACAGCGGCCTTATACACCGCAAGCCCTAGATTGGGGCGTGATTGGGGGTTCGAATCCCTCCGGGACTACCAAGTTTTAGGAGACGTGGCCGAGCGGCCTAAGGCGCATGCTTGGAAAGCATGTGTACTCGAAAGGGTGCCGTGAGTTCGAATCTCACCGTCTCCGCCAGTTTTGGAGAGGTTGGTACATTGGCAGGTCCGGCTGTCTTGAAAACAGCTATCCGTCAGAGATGGCGGATTAGGGGTTCGATTCCGCTCCTCTCCTCCAGATTTGGACGGGTTGGTACATTGGCAAGTCCGGCCGTCTCGAAAACGGTTACGGGTCTAAAAGCCCGTTGGGAGTTCAACTCTCTCTCCGTCCGCCATTCTTCAGTATTAGTCCTTGTGGTGCCGCGAGCGGCAACGCCGCGGGGTGAAATAAAACTGTCAGGGATGAAGACCCGCAAGGGTGAATGGCGTTAACTGACGGTAAAAGTAGCCGAGTGCCAACATTAATCTTCACCACGTACTTTCCATGGAGCACAGCGAATGAAAATATATTTGATTTGCCCAGTTCGGAACGCGTCCTTTGATTCCGCAGGAATTGTACGACAGCTAGAAGATGGGGGGCATACCGTCCACTTTCCGCCGAGAGATGTTGACCAATCCGACCCTGTGGGTATCGATATCTGCAATGCCCACGCCAAGGCAATGCGCGAGTGCGATGCGGTTGGCATTGTGTGGGATGTTGACTCAAAGGGCAGTCATTTTGATCTTGGCATGGCTTTTATCCTTAGCAAGCCCGTCACCTTGTTGAAAGCCTTGCAGCCGGATGTGGGGGGTAAGAGCTACTTAAAGGTCATCAAGGCGCTGTCTAGCGACTGTATTTGTGCCGGAAGCGGGTAATCCGCGTGGAAGAACATTTCTGCGATGTCCAAATCTTCAAGGGTCCGTGCGATTGTAGCGTAAGCTGCGAGAAATGCCGGATCGGCTGCTTCAAGCTTGCCAAGTTCCGCAACCCCTCGTACGACCCGGGCGGGTTGGTGAAAGGCACGATCTATAACTACGCGGAATTTGTTTGCGCCGACCACTATGACGAAGCGGTGGCCTACAAAGCGGGGTATGACGACTGGGTGAGACGGGGAAAGCCTGACGATTTTGATTACGGAGATTTCTACGATGAAGAGGATTAAGATTCTGGTCAGGCGCAACCTGAAAATGACTTGCGGCAAATCCCGTGCCCAGTGCGTGCACGCCGCCCTCGGCCTGTACAAGCTCTGCTCCACGGAGTACTTCTCGTGCGTGACGCTGGATGTCAGCGATGCGAAGTTCGAGGAGGCCAAGGCCGCCCATCCGGATTGCTACGCGGTTACGGACGCCGGATTCACGGAAGTTCCCGCAGGCAGCGAAACGGCCTTGGCGTTCTATGAGGACGACCCCCGTGACTGAACATTACTGCCAGCAGGAAATCGGCGGGACGGGCCGCTACGAGCTTTGCGGCAGGATCGCCCACAATTTCATAGCCTACAGTGTTGTTGAGGAAGGCAAGTCGGTGTTGGTAAAGCTCTGGCTCTGCCCCGAACATGCAGAATGGCACAGTCGGCACCTTGAGGTGGTGTGATGGGACGCCGAATTTCCTTGCAAGATGCCCGCATTCCCATAGAATGGTTGAAGGAGAGTTTGGATGCATGTTCTAACAGGATTACTGGACGCATTCACCGTTCGGGTCGTGGCGAATTTTTTCCTGCTGATCGTGATTCCTGCGGTTGCTGTGGGGGCGTACTTTCTTGGCTATTCGGACGGCAAGACACAGGGCTGGGTCAGCGGATTCTTGGGAGATGACCATCCGTGAGGGCCAGCATACTAATCTTGGCTTCTCTGCTCGCCATGGGTTTGAAGGCTCAAACCCCGCCGGATGCTCCGGTTCCAAAAGCAACGCCGCAAATGCGCCGAATCGCCATTGATGCGTTTCCTGTCCGGGAATATCGGAAAGCGGAGTCCGCGCCAGTCAATATTTTCAATCCCTCGGGGATGTTTTGCTTGGAAGCTACCAAGGAAGCGCGGGAAGCCGAGGGCATCACGAAAATTGCGAATTACATGAAGCACAGTGACATCCGGCTCTTCCGCTTTGTAGCTCCGGTGCCGAAGCTATTCGCCTCGGGGTCGCGGTCGCGCGCGAGGCTCAAGGGGTTGGGACGCTGAATTTGAGGAGCAGCGGGTGATCAAGGTACCATTTCGTATTAGGTGCGCGTGGTTTGGCCGAATTCGAGTGCTTTGCTACGGTCTTGTGGATGATAGATTTTCATGCACGGGGCACTTGAATTCTTGGGGACGAGAGTGGTGGTTCTTTTGGGGATGGGCTGAGAGGGACTGATGCGTCTGGTTGTTGCAATACTGTTTTGCTTTGACCTACTGTTGCTGGTATTCGACGTATGGGCTTATGCTAAGCTCCTGAGTATCTGACACCGTAGGCAATTATACCTGAGGGAGAACCATGTCACATTTCACTGTTCTGGTAGTTGGTGATAACACGGAGGAGCAGCTTGCTCCGTTCCACGAGTTCGAATGCACGGGGGATGACAACAAGTACGTGCAAAATATCGATCAAACCGACGAGGCGCGGAAGGAATACGAATCCTACACGAAGCTGCGGTACCAAGACCCCGAAGGCAACCTTCACAATCCGTATCAGGATCAGTTTTACCGGGAATTCACGGAAGAGGAACTCAAGAAGCACGGCAACTTCAATGGCAAGGGACCGCTCGGCATGGGTGGCGGCAGCGGGATTAGCTGGACATCGCAAGACTGGAACGATGGGCTGGGCTACCGCTCCAAGGTTCATTTCCTGCCGGAGGGCTGGAAAGAAGTCCGGGTCAACGCAAACACCGTGGAGAGCTTCCGCGATTTCGTCGAGGGGTATTACGGGCACAAGCCACTGCTCCATGGCGAGACCCCGGACTTGAAGGAAGAACACAAGTACGGCTGGACCCAGCTTGACGAAAAGGGGGAGGCCGTCAAGGTGATCGACCGTACCAACCCGAACAAACACTGGGACTGGTATAAAGTCGGCGGGCGCTGGAACGGTTTCTTCAAGCTGAAAGCCGGAGCATCGGGTGCCGTTGGTGAGCCGGGGCTCAACCGCATGGACCCGGATTACGAGGAACCGGAGGAAGACCGCGCCGACTTGTGCATGAAAGGCGACATCGACATCGAAGGCATGAAGGACGAGGCGGGAGCCAAAGCGGCGGAACAGTACGATCTGTTCGCCAGCGTCACCGAAGGATGCCCGGCGCATCTTTCATGGAAGGAAGTGCAGGATCGCAACCGTACGGGCGGGATGGATGAGGGCTTGCCCGCCGTCGATTGGGGAGCCGCCCGCAAGGAATACGGCGAACAGCCAGCGATCAAGGCGCTGCGCGACAGCAAGGACAGGGACGCCCGTTGGTTCGATGCGGACGATTTCCTTTGCACCCGCGAGAAATACATCGAGCGCGCCCGCAAGGGGGCTTTTTCCACGTTCGCCGTCGTGAAGGATGGGCAATGGTACGAACGCGGCGAGATGGGCTGGTGGGGAGCGGTTCACGACGAAAAAGACGAAGACCAGTGGTTGGAGCAATTTTCGGACTTGATCGACAGCCTACCGGATAGTACGCTACTGACTGTCGTTGATTGTCATATTTGACCCTTTTGCTGATGCGGACAAACTCCGTATTTACTCTTTGCTTGGTGGCAATTGGCGCACATAACCTGAAGCCCACAAGGTGGAAAACTCATTTTCTTGAGCTTGGCATAGAACTGAACTCCGGCACCGACTCCAAGCTTGGCCCTGTGGTTTTTACCATCTCCATTAGCGTGGTCAAGAGTGAGAAACTTCACTTCTGTCTCCTCGCAACAAACGCACTTTCCACCATAGGCATTGATGGTTTCGGTCTTTAATTGGAAGTTTCTGGCACGTTCAAGTTTATTCCATCTATCTCGGTTGGTTTTGCGGGACAGATAACAATTCATCTGCCTATATTTTTCTCTGCGTTGTGCCAGAGTCAGGCTATTGAAGTGATTCATCCCTTGAGTTGCCGCTAATTTCAAGCAAGCGGTGCACCTTACTCGGTTTTGTTCCGGGGGCAGTTTTCCGCAGCCCACACAAAGGTTGTTTGCTTTTCTTTGTTGATAAAGTTCTTTTGTTGTTGCCATACTTAAGGAGTCTGGTATTATATATTTTGGAGAACACCACATTTAGGAGATTGTATGGGTTGCTGTATGCGATGCGGGGGAACGGGCTGGGCGGCTAAGGACGACCTTCATCGAGGCCGGGTTACGGGCTTCTGCGCTTTTTGCCATGGCAGCGGCACCGACGTACCGTCCATAAGGGAATACAACAAACTCATCCCGCCGTCGAATCCAGATTATCCGTGGAGGGGCGAGGATTGGCAACCGCTCTGCTACTACTGCTGCCAACCGATCAAACTGACCAAGCCGTGGGCGGGGGTCAGGCAGCGCGTTATCTACGGATGGGAGCACGCTAATCCTGCGGTCTCGGAAAACAAGTACATCAATGGAAGCCGTTGGCATTGCGATCCCGCCAAGGTGCGGGCGAACATAGAGCGCCACGCAGTCTACAAGCCGACAAAAGCCGACTTCGAGTCCGACAAAGAGTTTACCCCCCAAACCCTGAACCAACCGAGATGTCATATCTGCGGTACCCAGACAATGCATCACAGCGGTGTGTGTTCCGCTGCCGGGAAGCCGCCGTACCATGCTACATCCTTGAGTCAAAAGGAAGATGAATTGGCGCGGCTCTTCGGGTGGGGACCGTTCGATGTTAAACCCGAGCCCGGCCCCAGCCGGGAGTTGCGAGTGAAAGTAGGAACAGTTATAGCTGCTTTGGCACTCATTGCCTTGGCGTGGGCGACTGGAAAGTTGGCAAAAGATGAAGATGATTCTTAGCACTAGCTAAAAATTGGGGTACATTTTCTAGGAGACAACGATGGGGACACGCGCTGACTATTACGTAGGGACGGGACGCAAGGCGGAGTGGATCGGCTCCATCGCTTGGGACGGCGACGAAGTCGAAGACTCCGTGAAGAAGGCCAGAAGCGAGAAGGGATATCGCAAAGCCGTCTTGGCTTGGCTGAAAACACGCGATGATGCCTCGTTCCCCGAAAACGGATGGCCGTGGCCTTGGGACGACAGTGGTACAAGCGATTGCGCTTTCACTTTCTCCCACGGCAAATTCCGTAAATTCAACGGGCCGTATCCCGACATGAGCGAAAAGAAAAACGTCACATTCGGCAAGCGTTCCGGGCTGATTGTTATCGGGCCGGGTGGAATAGTCGAATAAGGAGCCCATATGGTAACCGTAACACGAAAGCAGTTTGATGATGTGGTGCTGGAAGAAGCTACGCGGGCGGCAGAAGCGATGAAGGCGGCAGGCGCGCCTGAGGCTAAATGCGATTCGCTAATGAAATTGCTCCTCATGCATTGCGAACTGATCGGCAGAAAGCTTTTCGGGCAGCGCACGCCCGACAACCCATGACCCGAGTAGTCCACGTTCGCAAGGATGCGTTTGATCTTTATATAGGCCGTGCGTTTGCTGAGTTCCCCGAGTCCCCTTGGTGTAACCCCTTCAAGGTTGAGTCTGGCTGCGGGCGCAAGTGCGTGATCGAAAGGTTCCGGCGATATTTGTTGCAAAAGCCCGAACTGCTGGCTAAGCTACATGAAGTCCGCGGAAAAACGCTCGGATGCTGGTGCAAGCCGAAAGCGTGCCACGGCGACGTGATCGCGGAATTGGCCGATTCATGCGGCGACGACTGATCATCTACGGGATTTCGACTCTGCTGTCGTTGATCCTATTGCTTGCAACCATGATTATCGTGCACAATTTGGTTCTTGCTATCTATGGCGATTTTCTCCATTACAAGCGTCATGACATCATCTGGGTGGTGCCTAAAAAATGAAATGGTGGGTACTGACAGCGGTTGTTTCCGGCGGGATCGGGTCCGTGCTGCTGGCGGATGTGTTCCTGAAGCGCAGCGCGACCGAGCGGTTCTGGTGGAACCTGTTCCTCGGAACGGTGCTTTACGCAATTGCGGCATATCCTTGTGCCATCGCTTTTCGGGTTACGGACTTCGGGCAGCTTGCACTGATCTGGGAGACAGGTATGCTGCTTGCATGCCTCGCCGTGAGCATTTGGTTTTTCCAAGAGCCGCTGACTGTACGGCGGGCGCTGGCATTTGCGTTCGCCATCATAGCAATTATTCTGGGGGCTAAGCGATGAAAATCTGCCAAGAGCATTGGGATGGGCTGAAGGAAGCAATCGAAGCGCGGGGGCTTGGACATCTCGTTGCTGGCAGCGGCGCGAAAGCAGCACCAATCGTTACGGATGAGCTTGAGGGTTCCGACGCCTACGATCCGCTGATAGCGGCGAACTTTGCCATCTGGAACAACGCCCTTGAAGCGTTCGGCATGAGCATGATGTACGAGGACGCCCCGTGCCCCCTATGCCTCATGGATAAGCATGCTGCGGAGTGCAACGATCCGGGCTGCGCCAAGAACTCGGGCATGGATTGGATCGGATTCGCCGCCGACGGCCAGTTGGAAGTAGCCAGAAACAAGGGGCTTGTTTCCCCCGAAACTTCGGTTAACTGAGGTAGCGAAAACCCCCGGCCTCCTGTATACTGGGGGTATGGAAACTGTATTATCGGTCTACGTCTTGCTGGAAATCAAAAAGGCCCCGAAGTTCGAGGCTGAAACCGCCGTTGGCGTTACCACGGACCTCGTAGAAGCCGAGGCCCACAAAGCGCGCACTCCAATCCCGAGCGGCGGGGGCTATGTCGAATTCGCCTACAAGGAATTCCCCCTCCGCACCGACCTCTTCGTGATGGGCGCTGAAAGCACGCTTTTCATGAAACAAATAGAGCAGCATAAGGAAGTCATCCAAAGTGCCCAAGAAGCTATTCAAAAGATCATACGCCACAGCAGGGAGGCAGTATGAAGCACCCAAAGAACGTCCTAGCCATTCTCGATTGGTATCGCAAGAACGCCCCCGACTCGCTGGCGACCGTTGAGAGCCTCTTTCCGCTCCCGGCAGGAGATCGCCCCACGCCGGAGGAGATAGCGGCTGAGAACCGCCTGCAAGCGTTTCAGGCGCTACTCCTGCAAGCGTTCGAGGCGGGGCGCGAGTTCCAGCGCGTATACCCCAACGTGGAACCGGGCATCGGATATTCCAATTTTTGAGGGGAAGCGATGAACAAGCATCTGATGGCATTGAGAGCGAAACTAGGCAGCATCAAGACAGCCGCCGCCAAAGAGCGGAAGGCCCTAATCAACCAACTGGAGTGGAACTCCGGGGGCTACGGGTTCGGCATCTGCTCCGTCGCCAACTCTATGATGTGGGCGCTCGACCAACCCACCAAAGACAAGCCCGACCTCAAGAGCGTCGTTGCGGTCTGCGGCGAGCCCAAGAAATACACGACCGAGGAACTCCGGCGAATCGCGGAGTTCTCGAAGGCGGCGACCGAGCGTTATGATAAGATGTTCTCGTATCGTCGGGGCTGCAACCTGATTTTGCTGGACAAGCGGGACGAAGGTTCGTGGATGCGCAAGCGCCTGACATGGGAATCTGGGCCGATGTATTCGACTTCGCTCGAAGAGGCATTGGCCGTCTTCGAAAAGGACTGGAAAAATGGCGGTTGACCAAAAGGCGGCATTCAAGAGCAAGCGTTTGGCATTTCTTGCGAAGTCGCCCGCCTGCAACTGGTGCCTCGACACCAAGCGGGTCGCCGTCACGCCCTTCACCACGGAGCAGTACACCAATGGCACCATCCCGATGAAGGAATGCCCGTATTGCTCAGGAAGGAAGGTGGTCTATGCCTGAGTCCCTCGGACCCAAGCCGACCGCGAAGCAGATGGAACTTCTCAGGAAGCTCTGTCAAGAGGGTGCGGAAATCCGCTGGTTCTCCGGCATCAGGGGACCATCCAGCGCATCGCTCATCATAGGCGATGACATAAGGGGTCGGGAAGGGGTCCGCACTGACACCATGTGCAAGTTCGCCGATTGGGGCTGGATCAAGGCTGTTGGCGACCCGGCTTGGGCATGGCGGAACAACGAATATCGCATCACCGAGAACGGACGCAAGGTGGTGGAATTAGGAGCGATAAGAAAATGATCGTGCGCAGCAATCATCGGCTGCGATTCTTGATTCTGATTGCAATTTTCTTTGCGGTGAAGGTTGGTTTTGGCATTTGGGTCGTCTGTACGCGGGCGGGGCGGCTGCATTAGTGGGAGGAACGGATAGAACGAACAACAGAAAAGTCCCGTGAAAGGTGCCCGTAATGGACAATCTCAAAATCGACGATCTTGTAGTTGTGGAGGGACGCATCCACTACCTTGTGGACCATGGCAGTGAGAAGCATCCGTATTCCTTCGCCGGGGTGAACATCGACGGCAGGATCGTCGAGTTACCATTGGATCAGGTTCATAAGAAAGCTCCTGAGCATGAATGATGATGAACAAATCGTGACGCTGCAAGCCGGGCAATACTGGCGTGCGCTCGTAGCCATGGAGGATCGTGACATCCGCAAGGGCGATGTGTTATTGATTCAGTCCGTGCGTGACGTGGACAATGCTGCCCACACGATTATCCTGCGCCCCCACCCCCGGTGGTATGCTGCTAACCCCCGAAGTGACTCGGAAGATCGCTTCCTCGTACAGGAATTCCTAGAAAAGTTCGAGTACTGCCCGGACTACAAGCGTATCCGCAACGCGGAACTTGCAGAGGTTCAAGGCAAGGTCACGAAACTCCAGCATGAGTTGGCTGAGATCAGCGTCAACCCCGAAGCGATGAAAGAAGTTGTGGATGCCGGGTTGCGGGAATGGGAGAAAAAACAAAAACTCCTCCCCGGTGCCGCTGATACCCTGCCTCCGCCGACGCCGACGCCGGATGCTGCGCTCGACTCCACCCTAACCACCGATAAGGTGGAGACGATGAAACTCAGCATGGCGAAGGCGCACGAAATCGCAACGATTCAGGCGAACCACATCAAGGCGAAGGTCGAAGAGATCGGCGAGACGGTCAAGGCTATGACGCCGTTTTACCAAGAACAAGCTGCCGCTGCGCTGGCAACGACTGAAGACATTCAGACGCATGTGGCGAAGCTCATGACCGGAATCAAGTCCCTTGACCTGTACGTCGGCACCGACGTGCACATGGAGCAGGTGAGCAAAGGCAAGGATGCGCCGGACGGCCCGGATGGCGAACACCTGCCCCTGACGATCATGCAGCGGAAGCTGTACGTGGACGAGGAACTCAGTGCGTGGGCGGACGTGGACGAAAAGTTCGACGCCAGCAGCGACAAGGAATTCTTCAAGACGCTGCGGAAGTACAAAAGTCTCGTGAACCAGATTTTTCCGACCGAGCGTTGCATCGTGTGCGTAGCAATGACTCGCCGCGAGCAGGATTATGGAAACGCTTGGGAAAATGCCGTCAAGAATGAACAGAACAAGACTGTGTTTTTACTGATACGCAACGGCGAGAACATCCATGTAGTCTATTCCCCGGTGGAAAGCCACATGCAATCTCCCAAGCTGTTCCCGAGCGAGAAGGATATCGACGACATCTTCCGGGATACCAAGTGGTGGGGGCAGGACGAGGGTCGGCGCATTACGTACAACGATGTCCAATACACGGACAAGCTCTCGGAACACGAGAGGATTGCCGTACACTACAAGCGGTTTTTGATTTTACTCGCTGGGCTTGACCATCGGGAGAATCTCTTCGGCACCTTCTACGACGAGCCGAAGGGCATGCGGTTCATCAGCATGTTGTTCCAGCAGAAGTACATGCGTTTCGTCTACGACGCCGAAGGCAGCGGCAAGATGCTGCCGGGCGAGGACAAGCCGGAGTTCAGCATATGGGCCAAGCAAAAGAATGCCTATTTGCAGTCCGGCTCCCGCGTCATTTGCATGTGGAGCGACGTGATGAACACGACTACGGCTCCCGGCGTCTGTAAATCGAATTACCGCAGCAACGATTACCGCGACCGCTGGCTTGCCGATCCGGCTGGTCCTTACGGTGTGAAGATCGCCTACCGGGAAGGCAAGAATATCTTTGTCAAGTGTGGCGTAAAACAAGACGTTTGGTCTCAGCGGCAGAGCGGTGTTTGGGTTGATGCCCATGTTCGGGAATTTCAAGCCAGCGTCAACCTGAGTAAGTTCACGGGCTATGGTCATACGGGTTACATTTGCTTGGATGCCGTGAAGGCGGATGAATTGGGGTGGTATGTGCACGACCGGGAAAACCGCCAGCACTTTCTCAAGTATATCCGGCTCTTCAAGACCGCCATCAAGCACCTGCTGGAGGAAGAGAAGCAGGAAGCTGCCACACGAGCGAAACTGGCGAAAGCTCTTGAAGACGGCAAGGTCGCCACGCCAAAGGAAGCCGCCAAGGCCATAGACACCGCCGTAATCGCGTGGCGGGCGGCGCACCGCGGGGAGCCGCTGGTATCGGCGGACGATCCTGTGGAATTTCCAAAGTTGCTCAACCAGATTTGGACTGTATCGCGCAACATCAGCACAATGCCCGACGCCGAAGCCGACTGGCAAATCGCCGAAAGCTGGGCCAAAGCCCAAGGGCTGGAGCCCCTGCGATTCGTCCAAAGCGGGAAGGCTCAGACGGTAGCTTTGTACTGCGCCCCGAAGGCAGAGGAAGAAGATAACCGCCTCTGGCCGATGGCATGGGTTCATCGGATTGCACTGGTGCGGCAGAAGAACAAGTTCAAGGAACAGTCCCGGCAATGGAAGCGCCTGCTGTCCGTCAATGCGACGGAAACAATCCTGCACGAGTGGTCCGGCGCAGGCGAATGGTTTGACCGCCCGACTCCAGTGGATAAGTTCTCCGAGAAGCAAGCCGCTTTTGAGCAAATCTTGAATTACGAGAAGAACTCCATGCTGTTGAAGCCTATGACGCCGGGAGTCTGGGACGACGTATACGCCCGCTGGCTCACGTTGCGGCATAGAATGCAACTCAGCGTTAACGGCAGGGTAGTGAACCCCAGTTGCTACATACCTTTCGCCTTGACGCTGAAAGAGAACAAACTGAAGTATCTTGCAGTCGGCATCTATGATGCGGCGTATTTGCTTTACCGGAATGCGCCGGACGAAGCGCGCAAGGAAAACCTGACCAAGGTGTACTCCGAGCAGTATCGTCTGACGCAGGATGCAAAGAATCGTCTCCATGGCAAGGACAAGGATTATCGCTACGACGTTTGCATTTTTACGTTCCCCATTTCCCAAGAACCGAAGGACTACGGGCTCTCTGATTTCTCGGCTAACAGCACCGAAGAACGTGAGATTGATGTGGACAGACTGGCTGCACACGTGAAAAGATTGATACGGAAGGCAAGGAAGGATTACGAGAAATCTAAATTCTGGGTACCCGGATTACGAGAGGACAAATGATGCCAGCGGAAACAATCATCACGATCAACGGTACGACATTGACTCCGGCGCAAGCCATGACTGTCCGCGTGGCGATTGGCACGCTCAGCGAAGTCCTTGCCGCTAAGATTCTCGAAAAGAATACCTCTTTGCCTCAGTCCCTAAGGGATGGGTATCAGGAACGGATCAATGAAATCTGGAAGATGATGGGGTTGCTATGAGTTACGACATCACGCATTTGGACGTGACGGATTTCGGCGAGAACCGGGAACTCGCCAAGCAGGTCGCCGAAAAGACCGTTGAGTATCTTGGTCGCATCAACCCCGTAGACAAGGGTACTATCTATGTGGAGTATTCGCAGAACGCCGACAGTTTCGACATACGGACGAGGGTTTGGCAAGATAACCTCGACATTCTTCGATGGAGCGATCAGGCGTTTTCCTTCGTTGAGGGATACAAAGCCGCCTTAGGAGTGAAATGAAGCGCAGCATGCGAATCGAACGACAGACGGACGCCCGGCTGCAAGCCGCGTATGACGATAGTCGGTTCTCGGTCGGCTTGGCGGCGGACAGCCAGCTTCGCCTGACAGACGGCGAGGAGCCTACGCCCCTGACTTTCAAGTTTTTGCTCAACGTCATATCTAGGATGGCGGAAACCGAATGAAGCAATACCCCGAAATCGCAGGCTCGGCGAAAGCTCCCCTCGGGAAGCAGTGCATCGCCTTCGTCAAATACGACGGCTCCAATCTCAGGTGGGAGTGGTCGCCGAAGCGCGGCTGGTACAAGTTCGGCACCCGCACGCAGATGTTTGACGCCAGCGATCCGCTGTTCGGGCAGGCGATACCGATCTTCCTCAACACCATGGGCGACGAGATCGCCCGGCGCTGCAAGGAGATCGAGCGGGGCGTGCAGTCCGCCATCGTGTTCACCGAGTTCCTCGGCCCGAGCACGTTCGCCGGGCGGCACGTGCAGGACGAGCCCAAGAAACTCTGGCTGTTCGACGTGAACCTCTACAAGCGGGGCATCATGCGCCCGCGGGACTTCGTGCGGAACTTCGGCGACCTGCCGTACGCCGCTCAGGTGGTCTACGAAGGCAACCTGAACAAGCAGTTCATTGAGGACGTGCATGAGGGCAAGTATCCTGTGTGGGAAGGTGTGGTCGCCAAAGGCGACGATTTCATGGTGAAGATCAAGACCAACGCCTACATGAAGAAACTTATCGAGGTCTACCATGCCGACTGGCGAACCTACTGGGAATAAGTCACGGGAAGAGCTTGAGGACATATGCCGTGGCGTGAAGTTCGACCCAGACTTGATCCGTGGCATATTCGCTCATTGGATTCCGTTTCCCGACAAAGCCTACTGCGAAAAGGTGGGCTGGGTGGTGAACCCGGACGGCACGGTAGACACACCGGGCGGATTTAGGATTCCGACTCGCGAGCTTTGTGAAGAGAAGGAACTTGAGGAGTTGTACAAATTGGAGTAATTTACGCTGAATGGAAAAGACACTCAAAATTCTTGAGGGGATTCTGGAGCAGCACGCATCTCGCAGGAATGCAATGCACGTTCCGTTCTGCGGGCCGATGGATTTGGACGAGGACGGTGAGTTCATTTGGAGGCCTTGTGGATGCGACGACTGCGCTGCTTTGACGAAGGCGGTCAAGCGGTTGAAGAAAGCGATGGGAATAAATGCCTAAGCGAGCATTCGGAGTTTGTCCAGACTGCGGGCGCTTCATCGCAAAGCGCGGCGGGAAATTGCGTGTTCATTTTCCATCAGAGAGAAAACGGGGCGACCTTCGGCCGGAGGGAGAAGAGTTGTGCATCGGAAGTGGCAAGAGGGTAAAGACCCATCAATATGACTGAGACGTTCAAGCCGAAGCGCAGGTACCGAGTGCGCAAGCACCTCAAGGACCCGAACCTGTGCGAAGTCTGTACTGAAGGCTACGGCCCTGCGTGGGGCGACTCCCTCGGGAACCGCTATGACGAAGTGGCGGAACTGTACCTCAAGCTACTCCGGGCTTTTTCGCCTCCCGTTGACCACGATGACAAAGCAGGCGATCCTATGGTCCCGGTGCTCCCGAACACCGGGTCGTTCTACCCCAAAGGGACATTCAGCACGTTCCACCTCATGACGCCGGAGCAGCGGGCGCTAGTCAACGAATTCTACATAGCGGTTGGAAACGCGATCGCGACGGCGTACAACAGGGGGCTGGACCACGGTCAGGACTTGCTCGGCCAGCTTGCACGGGCAGAGATCAGCATCGGGGACTTCGAGCAGCCCCACAAGCGGTGCAAGCACTGCGGGACTCGGGTGCCCACGGGGAACAGGAATTGCCCGAATTGCGGAGAGGAACAATGAAACCTCGGAAAAAACCCGCGAGCGCGGCACGGCTAAAAGAGATCAAGAAGCTTGTCGCCGAGGGCCGGGTAGTCGTTGACATACCGACCATGCTTGAAATACCCATCAAAGTCGGCAAGTGGGAGTTCGCCGCCTGCACGCTCGGGAGCACGTTCAAGCACGATCGCGGAGAGGGATTCGAGATCAAGTGGGCCATCAAGGGGTTCGGCTTTGGGGTTTTGACATTTGTCCGGCGGCCGGATGGAAAAGTTGAGTGCGACAACGAGTGCATGAGCCGCGAATTCGTGCAGGCTTGCATGACGGCGTTCGTCCTGCGATGCAAGCTTTATGACGAAAAGGTCCAATGAGCTATGTTCAAGCCGGAGTTTATGCTATCATAAGACAGGAGATGAAGCATGAAAGCCATATCTAGCAAGAAGCTGGTGCGGGGCAAGAACTACCGCATGGTGCACAGCCGCTTCGGCACGGCGGTTGTCGAGTGCTTGAAGCCAGCCGAAGACGGCGGGCTGTTCCTCATCAAGGAGGGGACTCTCCGCGGGATCAACGTGGAATACCAGCCGGGCGAACAGATCACGACGATCAACAGCTTGGCCGCTTTCTACCGACCGTCAAAGACGACGGCGAAGAACGTCCGGCACAAGGCGGTCAAGAAATTCGTCCCCATGCAGCAATTCGGGGCGGACCATTGGTCAACCTTCGTCTACATTGAGACTCGCTGCGTGGACCACGGTGGCAAGCCGGACAAGCGCCAGATGCGCTGCAACCCCATGCTCCATCCGTACCTTGCCCATGAGGGCAGCACCGGGGAATATCCCACCCGCTACAAGTTCGGCGAACTGAAGGACCACGACGACTGGGATTGCTGCGATGATCTGGAAGCTGCGGGACTCGTCTCGTCTGTGGGCACGGGGATCAACCCGCAGTACAAATTGACTGCTCTCGGCTGGCAGGTGGTTTCCCTCCTCCGGCAGCACAGGGCCAACGGCGGGAAGATCGCGGAGTTCGAGTACAACGCCTAAGGGGGGCAAATGAAAGCACGCCTATCCGCACTGGAAAAGAGCCACCTCGTGACTCTTGTCAGGAAATCAGTTTCAGCGGCATACACGCACCAAGCCAGAACCACGGAAGATTTCAAAGCGTTGGCCCGGCTGGTAAAGCTGGGCTACATCAAAGTCGCAACGACCTCCGAGGGCAGTTGGTATGCGACGGAGCGCGGCAAGAAGTTCTGCCGAAAGGGCGAGAACATGTTCTCGCGGGAGCAGATCGCCATTCTCCGCATGCGGATCAAGTCTGGCAAGCACTGGGTGCCGAAACCAAGTGATTTGATCTACACGCAGACTTGCCTCTACTTGGACCATGGCGAGGACGATGTCATCGGCGGCTTGGCGCAGGTTACCCGCGTGTACCGGAGCATGAGCGGCGGCGATCCCCGTTGCGTTTTTCTTGAAGTCGCCCAGCACGACCATGGTGGCAACTGGACGCAGTTCCTTTACGAGGACCAGAAGGAACTGATGGAGGCGTTCGGGACTCAGGTAAGTTTCCCGGACCCGGACGTTAGGCCGTCATCTAATGAAGGGTGGCGCTGATGCACACGTTCACTGGCAAGGCCACGATCTTCAACCATAACCAAGACCTGAGCGGCGATGTATACGTTAAGGACATGAGAACAGGCAACGAGGTCCGAGTCCCCGGCAGGGACATCCTCGACTTCGTCGCCAGCTACGTCAGCGGCGAGCGGATCAGCAGGCTGGAGCAGGCCGAGACCGCGGAAATCTTGGGTGTCGAAAGGATTCCGGAAGAATGAGCGGGAAACCCAAGCCGCCTCGTCCCCCGATGGGATTCCACAAGACCGAAACCGTGTTGGACTTCGATGCCGAGATCGAGTTCATCAAGAACTTGGATGCGCACGCCGCAGGGAAATGCGACCCCAAAAAGTGTGTATTCTGTATGCCGAGAAAAGAGAAATAAGTGGCCCCTCTAAAGATCGGCTTCCATCCGGGCTACGAGCGCAACGGCATCTACACGGTGGAGGCCGTACTGTCGCAGCTTGGTAACGCTTGGGCGATGTTTGATGGCGACATAATCCCGGTCATCTCCCTGCGGTACCAGATTTTCGCCCGGTCGTTGGTCTGCGTAAGTTGCGGGCTCGAAGGAAAATACTTCGCCAAGGAACGCAGCGCTAAGAAACTCAAGGACGGTTCGGGCTTCAAGGCTACTGCCAAGACTTGGCATTTCAATCTTTATGCGGTGCGGGCGGATGGCCGGGAAATCCTCATGACGAAAGATCACGTTCTTCCGAGATCAAAGGGTGGGCCGGACAGCCTTGAGAACCTACAAACCATGTGTGCTCCATGCAATTGCTGGAAACAGGACAGTCGCCACTATCAGGCGAGGCTCCCGTTTGAGGCCCGCATAGAAAATTCCTGATAAAATTGACAATTCAGTATTAAGTCTTATGATCTGGTTCGCCAATTTTGTGCTCATTCTGTGCTACGTCCTTCTCGGACGGCAGTACCTCAGGGCCGGATGGGCCGCAAGCATCGTAGGAAATTGCATTTGGGCGGTCATGATGCTGCGCATGCACCGCTTTGATCTTGCATTTTTGCCAGCAACATTCACAATACTAGCAGGGTGTAATCTATGGTTCCTCGTCAAGCGCCAGAAATCTACGAACTGATCGTCCAAAACACCGACTATCCGTACTTGGGCGAAACCGTCCACCTCTTCATCGGCGGGTCCGCAGCGCACGGCGTGAAGCTAGAAAACAAAAGCGATTTCGACCTGCTTGGCGTATACGTCCCGCCGCTGGAAGAGATCGTCGGCGTCCGCGGCGTGGACGAGCACTGGGTCTGGAGCACGGCGGGAGACAAGGTGCGCAACAATGCGGGGGACATCGACATGAACATGTACTCCCTCCGCAAGTGGGCGAAGATGGCAACATCCGGCAACCCGAGCGCCATCGAGTTCATGTTCGTAAACAACCTCGCACCCAAGAGCGACATCTGGGAGCACTTCGTCACGCCGAATATCCCCGTGTTCCTGAGTTCCCACGCCGGGCTGCATTTCCAAAAGTTCTGCGAGCACATGCTCCGCACGCTCAAGGGCGAGGGGCAGGGCAAGCGGGGGAAGCGGCTGGATTTGATCGCCGAGTTTGGCTACGATACTAAGGCGGCCATGCATCTGGTCCGCGTGCTCAACGAGGGCATTGAGCTTATGCAGACGGGCAGGATCACGCTACCCCGCCCCGAAAGGGAGCACCTGATTGACATCCGGAAGGGTAAAGCCGGAACCCTGAGGGACATTGAAGAGATCGCACAGGAACTTTTCACCCGACTCGAAGCTGCCCGGCTGGCTTCCGGCTTGCCCCCAGCGGTTGATCTCGGCAAGGTCAGTGACATCGTGACCGCCGCGCAGGAGACGGTCTGGAACCAAAGCAATGCGGTCTTGCGGATTATCAGCAAGGCGTTCTCCGCGTCAACATGGTGGATATCGGAGCACTGCAAAGCGAATCCGGGAGCCATCAAGGAATGGGAAGACCAAAAATGGGTCGAGCGGGAGATGGTCAAGGTGGCCATGGAGCTTTACGAGAAGGAAAAGGCTGATGCCAAAGAAAAAAGCTAAGCCGATAGGTGTTTGTACCCACGTTCCAACTGGTCCCGAGCCTTGGCTCGGCGTGGCGGTTGGCGGCGTAGAGAAAGACCTTACGGACTGGGCCAACGACCCCGCGTCCTCGGCGAACACCGAAGACCCGGTGGATTCGCTGGAGGAAGAGATTCGAAACCTTCCGCATTACAGCGCCAAAGTCCTCGCGTCGGCTGGCATCCACGCGACAAGCTGTGTCACCGAAGAAGACGTGATGCGTGCCATCCGGCACTACAGGGCAAAGATTTGGGAACTCAAAGAAATGAGAACCCGAGGAGAAGAATGATGAATTTCAAAACATGGACACCGTATTGCGCGCTACTTGCTGTCATCCTGCTGGGGAGTTCGCTGCTTCTTTTTGGGCAACAGGACACGGATTTTGCACTGCTGGGTCCGGACCTGATCGCTGCCCAAGCCAAGATGGCTGGCGAGTGGAATCTGGCTTTCTGCGGAAACCCCGACACTGAGGGTGGGCGATACAGCTTGTCAGTGACAGACGATGTTATCACCGCAAAGTACGAGCAAAGTTTGTCAGCCCTTTACGGGGTGGGGTTGCGAAAAGAGCGTCGCCATAAGAGCGCCGGATTCAAGTATGCATTCAAGCAAGGCGACCGCCTGCCCTATGGCGACCAAGAGGTGGACATCCTTACTTTTGTGCGCGTGTCAAGCGGTAAAAACGGATTGACATCAGAACTCAAGCTGCTTCTTACTCCCGATGGGAAAATCAAGGGAAACTTTGATGTGACCGATGCAAACGACAAAACAGAGAGCATGCTTGTTTTCGGACAACGCGGGGATCAAAAGTCTCTGGCGGCGTTTGTTGCCCATGCACAAGAAACGTGCCATGCCGTGCATGTGCTCGCCTTGAGAGACAACGATCAAGAGTGACAGAGGGAAAAACAATGAAAGAGGGCGTTGATGTGAGGGAAGCGACCCACGTGAAGGTCGGGGGCCGCGTGGAGAGAATCGTCTCCAAGAGTGGCATCGGCCCGAACGGGGAACTAGCACCACCGTCGCAAGGCGGATTCAGCGTCGTCACGGAGAGCGGACAGCACGTCTCGATGTGGGACGCGCAGTCCTACTTGAAAGAGGAATAGCCGTGGATAAAGACGACGCAAAGACAATCCTGAAAGGATTCCTTATCTTGGCGGGGATAGTCCTGTACATCATTCTTATGCCCATGGCCTGTACTTCTCCCGTCACAGCACAGAAAACCTTGGAAGACAACGGCTACACGCATGTGCAGACAACGGGATACCGCTGGTTCACCTGTGACAACCATGATCTGTTCAGCACAGGCTTCACGGCGGTGTCTCCCTCGGGAAAGCCTGTGAGCGGCGCGGTCTGCTCCGGGCTCTTCAAGGGAAATACGATTCGGTTCGATTAGGATGGCAAGCATGGATTGGGAAGAATTCGAGAAGCGGTTCTGTTGGTCAATAGATAAAGAACGCAGAGCTAAAACTTACAAAGCGTTGCAATATTTTGCGGCGAGAGTGCCCGGTGGTGTCTTGGATGAATTAAATGTAGATATTCTCGCACCCAGCAATGTATCGGGTTCTGCTTGGCAAAGCGGAGGAACCAACCGCTGGCACATCTACTTAGACCCCATCCTTGAAACCGATCCGCAGGAACGAGTAAACTACACAGTAGCGCACGAATTTGCTCACGTTGCTCTGAGACACGCCGGACCAATCGATATGGCTAAAGAGATGCCTCACTACGAAGAGCGGCCCGATGAATGGGAGGCTAATCGACTTGCAAGGTCTTGGGGCTTTTATGACCCGGATAAGAAACGTGAGTATCGATTCTGGCCACGGGAGCCCCACAGTCTATGGGAGTAGGGGTCTGCGAGCTTTGCGAGATGGACGGGATGCGGCTGACCGACCACCACCTGATCCCGCGGATGCGGCACAATCGGAAGGTGAAGCGGGACTTTGGGGACGAGCGGAAAAAGACCGCCGACATGTGCCGCCCGTGCCACAACCAGCTTCACGCCCTTTTCAGTGAAAAAGAGCTTGAACGGGAGTACAATACCATTGAGAAGCTGAAGGCGCACCCGGCTGTGCGGAAGTGGATCGAGTGGAAGCGCAAGCGTCCGCATCTTGGGGAGGCGAAGATATTATGAACGACGAGCACATAGACCTCGACGTGCGGGGCAGGCAAGAGGCACACTTGCTGGAGCGCTGCCAGTGCGGTCAGGAGTACATCACGGATTTGCACCTCCGGCACGAGTGCCCCGATTGCCTGATGAAGCGGTTCTATCCACCTAATGGGATCAAGCCGGAGCCGCTTTTTATCAAGATTCGCAAGCTCTGGTATAAGATTGTAGATGTATGAGCATCTTCGACATATTCGACCCGCTGGTGGACAACGAGCCCGTCAGGTCCGAGAGGCCACTCGGCGACACATCGCTGATGCTTGGCATGGATGTGCCGCTCTGCGAGAAATGTGAAGCTCCCATGGAGCCTCGGGTGTTCTTCGGGCATGTCTATGGCTGGCGCTGCTCGGAGTGCAATCCCCTCGAAGAGAAGCATTGGAGCAATAAGAAATGAGCACCAAACCACAGAAAAAAGAGTCAGTAATTCCCGATTCAAAGCTCAAGCGATTGCTGGCGTTCGACGCTTTGGACACGGCAGAAAAAATTACCGGGAAGGACTCCCACGACGACGAATCTACCGTCTGGCTGGGGATGGCTCTGATGCACGAAAATGGCAGGCACAGGAAGGCGGGGCTTCAGGAACGCAACGATTCCTACTGGGCCATGCCGCTTAAGGAATATTTCGAGGTCATCGAGGCGGAGGGATTCAAGCAGGTTCTAGCCCTCCCCTTCGTCGGCAAAAGCAGGAGAGAGCCAGACGTAAATGAAACCCTCTATGTTTTCTGGAAAGCCGATGAGGGGCTGCTCCTGAAATTCGACACCTATTACGGCAAGCTGAACGGCGGCACCTGCTATTTCAATCTCCACGTTGGTACGGGAGTTCTCATTCCTGTCGGGTATTCCGGCCATTGGCGCGATGACACTCTGATCGCCGACATTGACGCCCGCGAAGCCTTCCGGTTCCACTTGCAGCAGTTCCGCGAGGTCGGCCCGTTCCTGCCCGTATGGAAGGAGCAGCCTTGGGTGTACCTCACCCACTATATGGATTATCGGGACGAGAGCGGAGAGAGCATTCCGTACGTTTATTCCGCGAATCCCTCCCGTTCGGAAATCGTCACGCGGGAGCGAATTGCTTTGCTTCCCGCCGAAGTTCAGGAAGCCATCAAAGGCGAGGAAAAAGAACATGGGAAAACTGAGGGATAGTCTGAGAAGGGCTGAAGCAAACGGCATGATGGTCGCTGTGAGCCCGACCCTCATGAGAGCGGAAGAGAGGATCGAGGACGAAGCCCAGCCGTTCATCGAGGCGATCCGTTCGGGCCAAGAGAAGGCGGAGGATGTTTGCACTTGGTTGCGCTCCGGTCGGCCGCGGAAATTGTCCCGATGGCAAGCCGAGGAGATGGCCGAGTACATTGAGTCGGAGACCAAGGAGAGGTAATGGCGAAAGAAACAGCAAAGAAAAGCCACAGGGAAAGGAAAGACCCCGGCATGGCGGATAAGTTCGCAAAGCAACGCAGAGAGACGAATGCTCTCCGGCCCAAGCAGCGCTGGGTCGGCGGGACGTGCGCCGAGGGCGGGCACTGGGAAAGGATGGAAAAATGAGCGGAGCGGCAAGGGAAGGCTGGAACGTTTTCAGCAAATGGGGACGACAGGTGCTCTGGTCCCGAGTAAGGAACCCACGAAGATGGAAAGAGATTTGGCGAAGCCGCGAATATTTGCTCAAGGATTCCTTTGGCATCTTCGTCTGCCATGCGGTCGGCCACAGCCAGCAAACTTTTTGGGCTCCTCAGTGTGAGATCGAATCGCAAATATGCCAGCGCTGTTTCCAGCCGACCGGGGAATTCCGTCAGTGGAAGCAATGAAGACGTGCAAGGACTTCAAGTACACCGGAGTAAAGTGCTGCCCCGGCTGCCACTACGAGAACGAGGCGGAGGACTTGCAGCGTCCCCTGATGACTATTAAAATCAACGGTGAGTGGGCTTACGTGTGCTGCGAACTTGCGGAGTTTTTCTATCCCGACAGTTCGTGGGTGAACGCGAGCAACATCGGAGCGACAGATGATTAAACGATTACTTGACTGGCTCAAAGCGGCGCTGGTGCCCGACGTGCCGGAGCAGGCCGATGCCAATCCGAACTGCATGGGGCACGGCACGAACAACGTCCCCGGCTGCATCTGCCGCCTGCTTTACTACCAATGGCTGAGCCACGACTAGCGGAAAACCCATTGAAACTGCTGGTTTTAGCCCTAGTCCGACCTTTCTTGAAATATTTTCGACAATTCCTATTGATTTTCCCGCTGTCTGGTGTATTATGTAGATGCGCAGTATTGTGGTTAAGAACATGACCTTCAGGAAATCCAATTCGACGAGAGCCGCCCGAAAGCATCAGGGCGACGGCCAGCGGTGGAATACCGCGGCGGGTCCGTTCTTCGATGGAGTGATCGTAACGTAGATCAAATCTCCAATCCAAGAATTCCAGACCCGCTGACCGAGAAGGTTCGGCGGGTTTTTTGTTTTAGGGGAGTCGTCCAGCGGCTAGGACTCTGGTCTCCAAAACCAGCTACGGGGGTTCGAGTCCCTCCTCCCCTGCCAAGTTTAAGTCGTACCCGTGAGTCAGCCGGGCACGCAGAGTGTGACGGTGATGACTGTTGGGATGTCTTCCCGGTCTGTGAAACCGTGGTCTCGCGGGTTCGATTCCCGCCCGTCACCCCAGTTTTTGTAGTGGTGGGAGTAGCTCAACTGGTGGAGCGTCGGTCTGTGGCACCGAAGGATGTGAGTTCGAACCTCATCTCCCACCCCAAGGTTTTGGGCCAGCACAAGCATTTTATGCTGGGCCGTTACAAGCAGATTACGCGCCCGTCGTTCAACGGATCAGGATGTTGCGCTACGAACGCAAAGACTGGGGGTTCGAATCCCTCCGGGCGCACCAGATTAGGGCCAGAAATGCGGGTAAAAATCCCGCCCTCCCCACCAAGTCGGGAGGTCGTCTAACGATCAAGTACACTGGCCCAAGAGTTTGACCCTGTAGCTCAGTTGGATTTAGAGCGCTTCCATCCGAAGGAAGAGGTCGTGGGTTCGAGTCCCACTAGGGTCACCAGATTTGCGGGTGTGACGGCAATGGACGCCACGGGCGCTACGAACGCCTAGCCCTTCGGGGAATGCAGGTTCGAGTCCTGTCACCCGTTCCAGTTTTGGGAGATGGCGCAATTGGTAGCGCAGGCGGCTCTGATCCGCAAGGTTGCAGGTTCGAGTCCTGCTCTCCCAGCCAAGTTTTGGGGCGTGGTCCAACTGGCAGGACGCTCGGTTGTTACCCGAGACGGTGTAGGTTCAAATCCTACCGCCCCAGCCAAGTTTGAAGGGAGACTATGGGTACGGTCATCGCGGTTATAGGAAGCTTTGTTTTGGGCGCTGTCATGGACCACTTCTTGGAAGCGCGAAGCGCCAAGGCCATAACGGCGGCGATCAAGCATTTGGAAGATAGCGTTGTGGCGGAGATACGGAAGTTGCGGTAAAGAGTTTCAGTTCCTCGGTAGCTCAGCGGTAGAGCGGTCGGCTGTTAACCGAATGGTCGGGGGTTCGATCCCCTCCCGAGGAGCCAGATTTTGGGTCCGTAATTCAGCGGCGAGAAGACATCCCTCTTAAGGATGGAACCCGAGTTCGAGTCTCGGCAGACCCACCAAGTTTCCCGACGAAGGTCGGGAATGTGGTACTGTAGTAAAGTGCGCTCGTAGCTCAATTGGTAGAGCAGGGGCCTCTTAAGCCCAAGGTCGAGAGTTCGACTCTCTCCGGGCGCACCAAGTCTGAGGATTGGAAAGGAGATATGCAACGGCACTTTTATACGGTCTATAAGACAACAAATCTTGTGAACAGTAGATACTACTTTGGTGTCCACAAGACACGAAGTCCTTATGACGATTATCTTGGATCGGGAACGTATATCAGGCGAGCCGTTGCGAAGTATGGGGAACAAAACTTCCGCAAGGAGGTGCTGTTTATCTACCTTGACCCGGAGTCGGCCTTTGGGAAGGAAGACGAATTGATCCAGTGCTGCCGCGGACGCGATCCGCTGTGCATGAATTTGAATAAAGGCGGACACGGCGGTTGGGACTATGTTCGAGAGGTGGGACTCCACCGCAGTAATACCAAGTTGACAGATGAGCAAGTTGTTGTAATTCGTCAAAAAGCAAGTAAGGGTGCAACAGTAAGGCAGCTACGTGAAGAATTCGGGGTTAGCAAGCGAACGATTAGGGACATTGCTCATGGACGAGGGCGTAAAAGTATTACAGGAGGAACACCCGCTGTCTCTAAGTTGCGGCAGGTTTTTGGGCATTCCGCGTGGAATAAAGGTAAGAAAATGCCGAAATCAACACGCTTAAAGTTGTCTAATGCCCACAAGAAGTGGGCTACGGAATTCCCTAATAAGTGGGTGCATAGGGGCTCTGTAACAAAGACTGTAGTTTTATCAAGACTTTCGGAGTTTTTAGCCGAGGGGTGGAAGTTAGGAAGGAAATAAAATGTCGTGTGACACACTAGTGCTTGACATGACGGGGATGCCCATCGGCTTCGTCGGCTGGCAGAAGGCCGTGAAGCTGATCTGGGAGGACCGCGCAACGATCCTCGGGGAGGACGAAGAGCGCATCCTTCACTCTCCGTCGTTCGAGATGAACATGCCGACTGTCATTCGCGCCAAGAACTGGGTGCGTCGTCGCCGGAAGACAGCGGTCCCATTCTCCCGCCGCAACGTTGCGATTCGGGACAACAGCGAGTGTCAGTACTGCGGCAAGCTGCTTCATCTGCCGGAGTACACTTTGGACCACGTGGTTCCGCGATGCCTCGGCGGTACGTCGAAGTGGACGAACCTCGTGCTGTCATGCATCAGGTGCAACAAGCACAAGTCCGGAAACATTCCGGAGCAGGCAGGCATGCATTTGCGCAGGACGCCGTTCGAGCCCAAGCCGGACGACCCGAAGTACAACTTCAAGCTCCGGATCAAGAAGATGCATCCGACTTGGAAGCCATGGGTGGACGGCGGCTGGCTGTACTGGAATATTGAGTTGGATAAGTAGCTTGATGTTCCATACCGTTTACAAGACGACGAATCTAGTGAACGGTAAGTACTACTTCGGGTATCACAAAACGAAGAACCCGTCCGACACTTATCTAGGCTCTGGAACGTATATCGAGAGAGCCGTGAGAAAGTACGGACGGGTCAACTTCAAGAAAGAAGTCTTGTTTATCTGCCCGGATGCCGAATCGGCCTTTGGGAAGGAAAAAGAATTGATTGCGGCGTTTATAGCCGACCCTTTTTGCATGAATTTGCGGGAGGGGGAAAACGGCAAAATGCCCAAGGGTTTCGGCGAGATTCAGCGGCAACTGAAGTTGGGTAAAAAGCGCCCAACGCATGTGGGACAAGCGGTCGCCGCAGCAAATCGTAACCGTCGTGGTTGGAGACACGCGGCAGAAGTTCGTGCCAAAATTGCGGCTACGGAGAAACGCACTAAAGCGGCAAATCCGCCGAAAGCATGGAACAAAGGTAAAGCATGGTCTGAGGTTGTAAAACAGCGGATCAGTGAAGGAATGAGAAATCATGACCTATCAGATAGAGGACTCATTTAACGGTTGGAATGGGAATACCAGTATTCGGCTCACAAATGGGCAAGTCTGGAAACAGTATGCTTATCACTACGAGTATCGATACGCTTATCGTCCGTATGTGAAGATTGAAGGTAGCGACGGATACGGGGCGTATTCTGATCTAACGGTTGATGGATGCTCGCCAGTTCGTTGTTGCAGAATTGAGTAGGTCGATGTTCATGAGATCGGCTCAACAGAAGGTCTGAGTTGAGCCGGACCATCGGGATCGCCGCCCGGCGAGGACGATGGCTAGGACGGGGGAGGGCATTGTGGAGGCCCTCCCCCGTATGGAATTCGTCGGGGCTCTCGGGCTCCGGCTAAAGCCCGAGGCGCTTAGTACAGGCGTTTGGGCGGGGAAGCTCTCTTGTCCCTTCTCCTGCGGTTGAGAGTCCGTGGCCACGGATCGCAGGATTCTCGGTTTTGTGTGAATTTGCCGTTGCTGGCTCAGTAGCGTTGACGGGCGGATGTTGAGCCCTCACTGAACGCGAGAGAGTGTAAGAACGACTTTGCGCTCGTTAGCAACGGCTTCATGGCTCCATCGTTCAATGGAGAGGACGCTAGTTTCCTAAACTTGAAATCCCGGTTCGAGTCCGGGTGGGGCCACCAGATTTGGAGAACGGATATGAAGCTTCATTGGTTTGCTGGGTGGACGCCGTGGAGCCCGTGCCCTTGGTGGTTTTCGTTTCATGGCGCTCCGCTGATCTCGCCCAGTTTCGAAGGGCGAGCATGGAGCGTGGGAGCTTTAACCATCGGCTGGAAAAGAGCCGTACCATCGAAATAAGTTTCTGCTGCTTTGTCGTCTAATTGGCAGGACACATGCCTCTGGAGCATGTTATGGTGGTTCGAGTCCACCCGAAGCAGCCAAATTTATGACGAAGTTCGAACAAGTCGTTACGACCGCCCGCAAGAACGGAAAGACGAGAATGTCGCAGGCGTACTTCGATCTGATGCTCAAAGGCATGCAGATGCCGGAAGCGCGGCGGGGCATGAAACAGGCATTCGATGCAACGCCCGAAGAGCTTGGTAAAGCAGCAGTAAAGTACGCAAGGAAGAAGTAATGCAGACTCTAGCACAACTCGGTGCCGCAATAGGACTCGTCGTGGTCCTGTGGCTCTTCTATGTCGGGTTGATCCTTCTTCCCGATTACCTCAGACGAAAACGTTGATCCCACCTTTGGGCGTGTAGAAACGCGGTCTTCTAAACCGTAGCCTTTAACTGGACTGAAAATGCGGGTTCGAGTCCCGCCACGCCCCCCACTTTCCCCCTCGTAGCTCAATGGCAGAGCACACGCCTTTTAAGCGTTGGGGTTGCGAGTTCGAGTCTCGCTGAGGGGACCATGGGACCGTAATTCAACGGTTAGAAGACCTGCCCTTTAAGCAGGGAATGGGGGTTCAAGTCCCTCCGGTCCCACCAAACTTCGTTCTTCTCTCTCGATCCAAGCTTGAATACGTTGGGATTCTGGCTTCATGAGTATTAATACCGTATGAGTATCAATTTGCATAACGCCCAATCCAAGGCCACCTACATTCCCGAAACGAATACGCGTGGAGCCCTTGATGATTTGATCTCCGCGATCAAAAAGATTGAAAACCGCTTAGGGAACATCGAAAGGCGCTTGAGTAGCACAGAGCAAAAACTTCGAGGACTACGATAAAGAAAGCCCGTTTGAGTAACAGACGGCGGGCGGCGTCCGTCAGAATTGTCTGATCGTCATCGTGCTACGAGGAGTGCCAAAGCGATGATAGCAATCACCGCAATGATGACTGCGCTGTTAAGGCGAAATCTCATGGGAGTTCCCTCCATGAAGTGAATTGACGTGCGAACGGCTGGGGGTGCCCGCTTACTCATGGAAATTTTTCAGCTAGGCCTACGTCCCACAACCTCTGGGCAACGTCGAAGCGCCTTCCAGCGCCTCTAATGATGACGTTAGGAAGCTGGGAAATGAAGTTTTTCACTGCCGATCCGTTAATTTCCAGTATTAGGTTTCATGTTCCAGCTTCCCGAATTGCCCGAATGCCCCTACCACGGGCACGATCCTTCCCAGCCCCTCGCGGGCTGCCACATCTGCTGGCAGCGGTTCTACATCCCCTTCGAGCACGGCCCGAAGCTTCGGCAGATTGAATTCGCGGTCAACGACTATATCAGCCGCGTGGAGACGGCGAAGCGCCTTATCGTTTTACAGGCAGAAGGCTTCGAGACCGAGAAGCAACCCCCCGTCAATACCAAAGTGCTGTTCGCCCTGCCGAGCGGCGAGCGGTCGGTCGGCCGCTTTATTGACGACGGCATGGACGGGGTGTATCCTGTAATGGACAACGAATCGCAGTCACCCATTAACGCATGGTCCGGCTGGAGGCTCGAATGATTACCATCAACGTCAACGACAATGTCTGGGTGAAGCTGACCCCGGCAGGCGAGGCACTGTGGGCCGAGTACTGGAAGGCGACGGAGCCCGCCGACGTGCCAAAAAGCATCCGCAAGTCGCAGACCGAAGCGGACGGATGGATACGGTTCCAGTTGCATGAACTCATGCAGATTTTCGGCAAGGCGATGTACAACGGCAATATGCATCTGCCGTTTGAAACAGAAATCAGGCTGACCCAGCCATGCTGACGGGACGATTAAGCGACTTGGTGAAAAGCATCGAGGAGTCGGCGAAGGAGACCACCCGGCTGATAGCACTGCGGGAACAGCGGCGGGCCGATCCGAGTTACCGAGGCTGCGAGTTTTGCTTCGGCACGGGAATAGGGCGAATCGACGACAGTCCGGCCGTTCCCTGCCCGGAGCACAACGGATTGTGCGGAGCGTGACATGAGCCCCACATCGCAATACGACGAGCAGCTTGGCTGGGTTCCGGCGATCCCCGAGCCCTTCTGGTACAAAGGCTGGCGCTCGTGGTTCCGGTGGCGTCCGGCCTGTTACCAGTGCACGGGTAAGGAGCCGCCATTGCTGTTCAAGACCCGAAGGGAATGGGACACGCACTGGGTTCTGACTCATCTTCAGGAGGATGGGGAATGAGCCAATGAGATACCACATCGTTGATCCACATTGCAGTGTCGCCGGGGGCGAGGACTTTGGGGCCGTGGACACCCGCGAGGACGCTGAGAAGATCATTGCCGACCGGATCGCCGGGGGCGACGAGGGCGGCTGCCGCTGCCAGCGGGGCTACTTGATCCAGACCTGCGAGGAGCGCATCAAGAACAACCTCGGCTGGCGCGAACGGCAAGAGCGGGACATGGAATTGTATTCCACTGGGTACCTGAACCTAAATCCCTACCGCCCAAGGGACGGCGTGAAGCGGGAGCTTACGCCTGAGGAGCTTGCCGCCCACAAGTGCTACGATTACCAGCCCAAGCGGTTCCACGAACTGATGGAAGAGACTCGGGAAAAGATGTTTTCGCAAGTGCCTGAGATCGTGCCCAAGATCATCGAGACACCGGAGGGGGAAGAATGAAAGGCGTTGTTCTAGGAATTTTTATTGGTTTCGGAATCATCGCGCTGGCATTCATGCCGCTGCCCATATCGAGGAAAGCCACCGTCCAAGCGCAGTCTAAGGTGCCGTCCGCCGCGCCTCCGGCCCAGCAGCAGGCGGAGCAAAAGAAGTCCGAACACGGGCGGCAATTCTATGGCCGGACATTCTACGAGGGTGTCATCACGTCTGTCTACTACTATCCCGAGGGGCCGGATGCCAACCACTCGGCCGCCCAGACTCACATCAAATTTGACCATGATGACAATCTGGATGTCTGGTTCTGCGGGGACCAGCGGGCGCGGATCAAGCCCGGCCCCGGAAAGCGCCGTATTATGCTGTCATACGAGCCCAGCACTGATTGCGTAACCAACTGGGAATTTGCGCGATAGTTGAAACCGTCTTTGATTTGCCATTCGTCTAACACAACGAACCTTGCGAATACGGGTTTATTAGATAGCGAGGAACATCCATGAGATACTTTATCGGTCTATTGGTTCTTTTCTTCAGTTTTGTTGGCCTTTCTGTAGCTCAGCATCCGAGCGGTGGAGGCGGCGGTTCCCACGGCGGGGGTGGCGGAGGCTCTTCCCATGGGAGTGTTAGCGGAGGCCACAGCGGTGGAAGCAGCCACGGGAGCGCCAGCAAAGGCTCCTCCCACAAGGGCGGTAGCCGCGGAGCGGCCTCGCACGGCAATCAGGGGCATCAACCGCGAGTAACCGACCGAGGGCATTTCACGGGCGACCAAGGGCGTCACACGAGTGCCAACGACCGCAGCCACTTCGACGGGCGTCATTTCGACCGTGGCTGGCACAATGACCATTTTGGATATGGGCACCGTTTCCGCTTCGGACCCCGCATGTGGTATGGCTCCGGCTGGCGCTTCTGGTACGGCGGCTTCTGGTTCAACATGTATGACCCGTGGTTTGACGACTGGGGCTGGGACGACGATGTCTATATCGACTACGACACCGACACGGACTGCTACTTCCTGTACAACTACCACCATCCCGGATTTAGAATCCGCCTCGGCGTAGTGTTCTAAGGCCTTGCCTGCCGCACTGAAAAGGCCTAAAACCTTTGTGCGAAATCTAGCGGTTGTTTCGCGTCGCAGGCATAATTTTCTGGACGTTCGATTCCGGTCTGGTATTATCCAGATATGGACGAAATCAAGCAAATCAGCATCGTCAACTCCGAGTACGGCAAGCCTTTCAACCTTTACGTCCGCTCAGATCGCCTCAAGGCGTTCTATCGGTTCATGATCAATGAGCGCCATCCTGAGTACAAATCCAACCCCATGCCCGGCGTAAGCTGGGCTGCGGTGATGGGATTGGATGCGGTCTTTGCTCGCCGCCCCAAGAAATTTCCCGTCAATGACATCCTGCTTTGGCTGTCAAACGACTGCATCCCCCACTCGGATTTTCCAAGAATCACCAAAGACGAGGTTGAGTACGCCCTTGAGCGTTTCTCCGCGGTGTACCCTCCGGACGCCTCGGAGGACGCATGATGAACTTTCACGACGAGATATACGCGATCCACAGCAATTGGGCCAGCGGGCGGATCACGAAGCGCACCGCCATCATTGAGTTTGAGGCGCTGCTGCGGGAGCATCACATGCTCCCGAAAGATCACCTACTTGATCCGGACCTTTCCAACGAAAACTTTCTGTCCCTGCTCAACCATTCGTTCGCCCTGACGGAGGAGTCCCTTGCATGGCTGGAACAGCAGACCGATGCGTTCTTTGCTGAGCATCCCGTCACGGAGTCCCGGTGCCCCATATGCAACCAGCGGGTCACCGGGGGACTGTACAAGCAGGTCGGTGTACAGGAGGAGGACGACGGGGACCAGATTATCCCGCGGGAAATCTTTGACCTGCCTTCGCCCCGATGCGCGGCCTGCGCACAGGCTTACTTGGACGAGCGTGTGTTCAAAACCAAGAGTCCCCAAGTCCCTGATACGGGCGAGGTTCCGATGAGTAAAGAAGAGGCCTCGTGGTTTGCTTCGTTGGAAAAACAAATGAAAGAGCCCAACGGCAAGAAGTAAGGAAAACCTCAGTATTGACCAGTATATGAAGCGAGCCACCGCAACGGCAAAAGTCTGGTTGGATGGAAAGCCCGTGGTCTTGAGCGGCACATTGCAGCCGCTCCAAGACGGCATTCAGCTATTCTGCTGCAAAGGCAGGTGGTGGCTCTACTACGATTTCGACGACAACACGGGCTCCTTCAAGTCCAAGAAGGAAGCCAAGGAGTGGCTGCTGAGTAATGGTGGAAAATAAGACGAAGCTTGAGGCGATCATCGATCATCTGGCCGCAGCGGTTAAGCCCGGCATAACCACGAAGTCGTTGGACGAAATGGCAGAGGCGCTTTGCCGTTTGCGCGGAGTCACACCCGCGTGCAAGGGCTACAAGCCGCCCAACTTCGGCAAGGAGGAGGGCTACCCGGCGTCCATCTGCGTGAGCATCGACAACGAGGTGATCCACGGCATTCCCCGCGACCGCAAGATTGAGGAGGGCACGGTCGTAAAGATCGACTTTGGCACGCTAGAGCAAGTGACCGACGCCGAAGGACACGCAGTCAATTACTACGACGACGGCGCGACCACGGTGCTCGTCGGACACTGCTCGGCAGTCGCCCGCAAGCTTGTCAAGGCGACGAAGGAAGCCCTCGAAGCCGGGGTGGCGAAGGCGGTTGCCGGGAATACGACCCACGACATCGCCAAAGCAATTGAGGCGGTGGCCAAGGAGTACGAGGTCTACGTGGTTCACGGATATGGGGGGCATGGTATAGGAGAAAATTTGCATCAAGAACCGCATATCGCCAACGAGCTTGACGGCTCCCCGGCAACGACCCTTATCGTCGGGCAGCGAATCGCCATCGAGCCGATGTTCGCCTCGAACCACGGATTCACCTACGTGGACAAGGACGGCTGGACAGTCAAGCTGCACCGCGGCGGGCTGGCTGCCCACTTTGAAAGGACTGTCGAAATCAGATGAGGCACTTTGTACAAGGGGCAAAATACACGCGGGAGCAGGTCAGGGCGATGAAGCTCCCAGAAAACGAAGCAGAAGCCATGCTACGAGAATGTGACAACCACTTTGACGACGAAATGGCGCTGGTGGACCAGCAATGGGCGATGACGCTGGAAGACGCCGCCCGTGAAGCCCTGTGGGATTTGCAGCAATGGACGAAAGACCATCCAGCAGGCTGTGAATGCTTCACCTGCGGGGATTCGATTCCCGACCTTAAGAAAGCGCTACCAAAGGACTGATTGTGGACGATAAACTTAGCAAGCCAAAGACGAAACTCACCGAGGAACAGCTACAAGCAGGCTTCGAGGAGTTGAAGAAATACCAGTCCACCCTCCAAGAATGGGACGCCCTGTTGGAAGACAAAGCCGCCACGCTGAGTGACTGGGAGGACAAGCTTCTCGCCTTTACGGAAGAGCACAGCGAGGAATTCGAAGACGAGGACGATTGGTACGAGTCGATCTGGGAGATAGACGACAGACCCGTGAAAGCCCGGAAGCGGGCTATGGCGGCCAAGCCGTTAGACGAGAAGGCCAAAGCGGATGTCGAGTGGCTTGAGAAGCTGTACAAGCTGCCGGATCGCCGGGGCAAGAAATGCACGTAGATGACAAAGCTTGTTGTGTTGTGATCTTCCCCATCTTCCCCGAGGAAGGGCCGCCTGTTCAATGCGACAAGCCCCCGACGCACTCCGCCTATAGTCCGGAAGGTATGTTGAAATGCTACTGCACCGAACATTTTGACTTATTGATTGAAAAGTTGCGGGAGTGGAATCGCACGAACTACTCTCCTGAACACATCACCAAGGTCAAGAAACTCAATCCGGGGCTCCTGTGAGAATCTGATGCCGCATGAATGCCAATGGCCGATATCGGAGACCGAAGCCTGCGGGCTGCCAGCCCACAATTGCATCGAATCCGAGGACGATAGCGAACTGCGCCTTTTGCACGGAGAACCCCTCATGTGGCTTTGTGCGAAGCATTTCGACTGGATGGCAAACCTGATCAAAAATGTGGCACAATGGGACGATCCTGTTGGGGAACTGATGGCTCGGATCGTCAGGAAGAACCGCCTATGAAAATTTTATGGAGGAGATCATGATTCGTACTTCTGAAGTAACCGAACCTTGCGATGCTTTGGAGAGAATTCTGGACATCATCAGTCGCTACTCGACGCTGACTGCCGCCGACCGCGAGATCATCCGGGCAGCCAACCGCGGGCTTCTCGGCACCGATCCCTATGGGCGATGGGAGATCGAGTTGCTGACCGAGGAAGAACAGACTAACCCAAAATTCATGAAACGGTACCGCAACGCTGGTCTGGGATTCTTCGACGGCCGCAAGTACCTCGACGGAACGTGCTGGTGCCACGCACCCCACGTCAAGCACACGAAGACCCTCGCGGGCACACGACTCCCTGCGAAGGTCAGGTGTAGATAAAAGATCACCTCCCTATTTAGTTCGGTTTGTCGGCGTTTGTCTCCTGAGGATTTGTGTGTTTTGCTTTTGGATCATAGGCAATCCCTCCTCGGGAAGTACTGCGGAGTGAGTATTAGGTTGTGTCAAGCGACCGTTGAATGAGGCCCGCTTACATAAGGGAGACGTAGTGGAAAATCTGAAACGCATTTTCGGAATGCTGGACGACAACAAAAGAATCTACAGGATTTATGAGGAAACCGAGGTCCAGCGGGAAGAATTTCATTACTGTCAACTAATGCATGAGATCGTGTTCGGCGACAGGGGATTTGTGCAGACCCTCGGCCCCACATGGAACCTTATCCACGATCCTCGCTTTACGGCTATTGAAAATCAGTTCGTCGTCAACCGCAGGGCCGTATTCGGCGGAGACGCCCGGCTAGGCAAGCAATACATCAACGATGATGGAACTTTCACGTCCTCGGTGACCGATCTTGAACAGTACGCGGAGATTTTAGGAGAGGGGCGGAATTTCCACAACGTCCTAACGCACCCTGACGAGGGTTGTCCCGTCCGCCGCTGGCTTGAACGCATCTTCAAGGGCTACACCTTGGTAAGGCCCCATCTCTCCCTCAACTGCACGTGCGAAGGCTGTGCCACGGAGCCCACAACGTTCAAGGACGCCCCGGACGAGGACGTATGGAATTTGCTTAGGCAGGAGTGCCCCAACCGTGCTTTCGACCGCACAGGGGCTCCTACGGCGTATGGCACCCTAATGTACAGCCTGATCAGGTCGGACCTGATCGGGTTGATCCACGACTACGCCGAGACCCCGCTCATCGACAGCTACATCTACTTGCAGAACAACGGGGTTGTTGTAGCGCCGGAGGACGTTCAGAAGCTTGATCCCCATGGGGTGGACCACCAGCGGGTGCTTCAGGAAATCGACATACTGGAGCAGGCGCTAACGCACCGGGCTACGCTTCGCGTGACAGCGGTAAAAGTCCTGAAGAGCCTCGGATTCGAGCAGTTCCTCAAGTCGGTCCACGACAAGACCGGAACGGGAGTCGAATTGACGGATATCGAGCGGGACGAATTGCTGCGGATTGTCTACACCTCCAAGTGGCCGGACGAGAAGACCCAGCTTGTCCTCAACCTGACGGGATTCATCGCCTCGTGCACGCGGCACGCTTTGGATGAGCGCCAAGCCAAGCAGCTTGAGGACGCCAGCAATCGCTCGCTGGAAGTGATCGAGGACCTGAAGCACGGCATCATCCAGCCGATCAACCACTACACCGAGCCAGTGATGGAGATTCCCGCCGACCTCGCGGAGAGCGAGGTCATGCGGTACGCCGCGGTATTGGACGCTTTGACCAAGAATCCATTGAAGGGCTTGTTGTTCCAAATTTATGCGGCGGCGGAGGCGGAGGGCGAGGTCGGCGTGCTGGACATCCTCACGCCCATTTTCGATCCCAACTACCAACTGGACGAGGAAACCTACAACAATTTCCTGCGTGCCATCACTCGCCGGGCTCGAAGCCTCCGAGTCATGGAAGCCGCAGAAGTCGTTCCTCGGGGCACGACGGACACAGGCGTTTCGAATATGGACACCCAAACCAAGGAAGGCAAGCTTGATATCTATGGCCAGCGCCCGAATCCGGACGATCCGACGAAGATGCAGGTCAAGCTGGGCGACGGCACTTGGAGGGATACGAAGTTCCCCGATCCCCCGGCTGGAGGTGGAAAATGACCCGAGAAGAAAGAGAAAAAGAGCGAAGGGAAAGGGTCCTTCGGGAAACGTACCAGATGCTCTTGAAGGCAACGGAATAATAACTCATGCCAACGAAAAGCGGTGATCCGTGCCCAAAGCATGTTAATGGACCTTCTACCAATGGGGCTTGTCGAGACTGTTATCGTCGTCGAGTTAACGGACAACTTGGAATCAGACGTATGCTTTCTCGGGCTCAAACACGAGCGAAACAGTCAAACCTTCCTTTTTCAATCAAACTACCCGATCTTTTTGAGGTTTGGCCTAAAGACAACTGTTGCCCCATATTCAAAACCCCATTCCGACAAGCTAAAGCATACTTGGGCGCTCTTCCTGAATCACCAAGTTTAGATCGTATTCTTCCGCAATTCGGATATGTAAAAGGTAACATAGCCGTGATCTCCGCTAGAGCTAATAGAATTAAGTCATCTGAAACTGATCCTTTAGGGTTACGTGCCGTTGCAGATTGGTTTGAGGAGCAACTAAAGAAATGACTTTGGGTTTTGTCAATAGAGGAAGATTTATGGCCGACAAATTCGTCGATCTGCTCGATGTCTCCCCGCCGGACCTCGGCGACATTTTGGGCATCTGCCGCCTGATCGACACGACGGCGAAATCCTACGTCGAGCTTGTAGTGGCGAACACCGATCCGAACGATCCGGAGCTTCCCCGGCTCCGCATAGTCGGCGGGGTCTTCATGCGGGTTCCCCACAAAGCCCTCTACCAACAGCTTTTCGGGCCTTCGTACAAGCAGGCCAAGAAACTCGGCTACCGCGGCTCCCTCGAACGCTGGGGAGAGATACTTCAGGAGGCCGTGGACCAGCCGCAGTCCTCGCTCCCAGCCAAGTAGCCAAAATCCCCCCGACCCCTGTATACTAAGAGCGAGGATAGGAGTCGAGAAGCTGCGACTCCCAAATTGACATGAGCTATTATGCGGGCGAAGGATTTGCCCACCAACTGCATGAAAAACGGGTCCGTCCCTTCGAGGAACTCAGCGCCGAGATCACGGAAGTCTCTACCCCCAAAAAGACGTATCGCGGCTCAGAAAAAGAAGACGAGGCGTTCGCTCGGCTGGACGCGGAGATCGAGAAGCTCAGGATTCGCAGGCAGGAGAAGCCATGAATTCGGTGGATACTTCGGACTTTAGCAAGTTCCCCAAAAACTTTGTGAGGGTGGTTGTCGAAGTATCGGCATCGTCCGAACGTTTTGCCCTTGTGAAAGTGGGTCCGGGCGAAAAGATGGAGAAGATCGCCTTTATCCCCGTGGACCAAATGGACAAAGCCGTCCGCATGGCCCGAGAGTACATTGACGGGCACAAGGATTACGAGTGGAAGGATCAGTATTCCGTAGCCAAGCACGACCTGTGGCCGCCGCACACCGCTTGGCACTCCCAGAAGAAGGGCTGCTTCCTGTACTTCGTCGTGGATTCCGGCGAGACCAAACTGGACCTTCACTCGGTTTGCCGCGCGGTCAACACAGAGCCCAACCATTACATCGTTTTTCTGAGCGCACGGGCGTCGGCGACGCCGCAGGAACCCGAACCAGTAGAGCACGCTGACCTGAACGCTTCGCTCAAAAGGCTGATGCACGGCCAGAAGAAACAATAAAGACTTTCCTCGGCAGGCGTGGTATTATTTTAGCAGGAGAATCAATAGCGTGGACTGGAAACTCTTGGTCGGTCGGCTCAGGAAACGAAGGGTTGAAACGGCGGTTGCGGTCGATAAAACCATGGTCAAAGAAGAAGGCTTGTCCATAGCGGTATACCACGTCCTCAACCAGCAATTGATCCATCTTAGCGGTCTTTTCCCTCCGGGCAGCGTGGAAACAATAGACCGGGAGCAAGCAAAAGTCGATGCCACGATGAGGTGGGCACTTGCACTTCCAGAGGGTCCGACTCGCAATGAATATGTGCAGTGGCTTACCCACTACTACCAAAACGGAATTGATGAAGCCCGGAAGGAACTCCTAACTCACGAGAACGCAAAATTGTCGCAACGATATCGGGAAGAGTCTCGCCGGAAGAGCGCCGCTGCAACGGCAATCATACCGACGCTTCCAAAGCCACCGAGGGTCTTATGAACTGGAAACTCCTGATCGAATGGCTCGCCGTATTTGAATCCCTGCTCTGCGCTGGCGTCCTAATCTACGCGCTGGCGTGGGGCCTGAAAGGAAAAAGACCATGGAGCTAGACTTGGGAAACGGAATCAAAGTATGTGGGCTCAGTGAGAAGGATGTGAAGTTCCTCTCCGCCCGCCATGCTTTTGTGGAACAGTACTGTAAAGCCAAAGGTTGGGACGCCGACGACCTCGGAAAGGGACTCACGATAGAGCAGATACTTGAAATCCGCTCGCAAGAAGGCTGGAAGAATCCCTTAGGAGATTCCAATGATTAAGTCTTTCAGGCAAAGCGGGGAACGATTGACAATTACGACCGCCCAATTTGAACACCAGCAGCGGGGGATTTGGGCACGCGACAAGCGCAATGCCAAGAAAGCAGCCGCAGCGGAAAAGGAACGCCTGCGGGTCCTAAAGGAATTGCTGGCTGCAAGCGAAAAGCAACTAGCCACCCCAAAATAGAGGCTGATGGAGTAGGTATTAAGAACCTCTCTTCCCAAGCCTCTTGTCGGGGAGTCACAACCGCAGAGTCTCTCATACTATGCACCGACTCCCCGACTCAATTTTTGGGACTTATTCCCTTGAGTCCACAAAATAGGGGAACTATCCCTTTAACTCCACAAGTAGCCAAAATCCTCCGTCTCTTGTATACTATGGGTATGGAGGACGATATGTTAGGACTACATACCTTCGCTTTCCACCGCTCCGAAACCGATGTCGTATGCGAGCTTTGGTACGCCTTGCGCCGGGCGGGATTTCAAGTCCGCTGCGAAGTTGGGCGTGGCGCTGTCGCGGGCAACAGTTGCGACGCCCCGCTCAGGAAAGACGGCTCCAACCAGCCATATTACAACAAGGTAGGACGGTGCGACTTAATAGCGGCATCTCCGCTCACAGCAAAAATGGTGGGGATTGAAGTGAAGGTGGGGGGAAGCGACCGTGCCAAAGCCGAAGCGCAAACCGCAAAATACAAGGCGGCGCTGGACATCGATATCTTGGTGCACATCGACAACGAAAACACCATCAATGATACTGTTGACGCCGTGATGCTGATGCTCGCTCCGGGGAATGCGCCAATCCCGCAGCTTACCGATACTCTCAATTGGAAGCAATGGTGCGACGACAGGACGCTGGACAGCTTGGTGGACGCCGTGGCGGGGAAGCGAATCACCTATGCGGAATTGACGGAAAATGTGGACTAGCTGCCCCCTATTTGAGGGGCAAGATGAGCCGGGAAGACCAGTCCGATAACATACTGAGCGACTTGTTCAAGGTCGCCGGGGAGCTAAACCCTAAGCAAGCGTGGCAGCCGGACACTATCAAGACGCTTTCGACGGAAGCCCTCAACAGGGCGCTTGACGCCCTTGGTGCCGCGATGAAGTCCGGCCTCACGAGAAAGCAGTGGAGCGAGGCGGAAAGACTCGGTAAAGCATTGGTTGACGAATTGAAGACCCGCCAGAATCCCGCCAAAAATCTGTGGAGTTAAGGGGATAATTCCCCAAAATAGTTGTTGACACTCCTCGCCGTATGCTATACTGCTTCCGAGGAGTCCCATATGCCTTTCAAATCGTATTTTACCGAGCGGTTCCCCGACCTTCGCCCCGGCGAGTTCGAGGAAATCGGCGTTCCCATCTCCGTTCTGAACCAATTGCCCGACCGTACTTCCGTCCGCATGTTCGCTACCTTGTCCGAAACCAATCCCAATGAGGGCTACTACCTTCAAGTCATAAAGGACACGAAAGCGGGCTGGGGGAACGGCACGGCTGCCATCCTGTGCACCTGCCTCGGGTCCATGTTCCGGTGTGCTCTCGTCCTGCTGGGGTTCACTAAGACCCCCTGCAAGCACGCCAAGGGGCTGCGCGAAGCATTGAAGCGGGGCCTGTAGGGTAGCCAAAAACCCCCAAGCCGCTGTATACTATAGTTGGAGGGAACAATCCGTGGCGACATCGAGGGGCAAGCAAGACGGCATTGACCTCAAGCTGTGCAAGCATCAAGCTAAGCCGGGCTACTGTCATTTTGCGGAGTGCAATCCTCTATACGGTCATTCCACACCAAAGAAGAATGTTGACGCCGCAGCGAGCGGGCTAATCGCGAAGCATGATACCCAGCATAGGTACGTGATCGCCGCTGACGCCAGCTTGAACGTTATCGAAGCCTTGGTGGCGTACTTCATGGCGCAGTTCAAGATCAAGCCGCATCGCATTCTGATTTTTCCCGACAAGGCTTATGGATTCTGCGTGAAGTATATTTCCTACGGGACGCTGGACCCCGATACCGTGACGATGCTGACGAGCCGGGCGGACGGATTCATCGCCGGGTGGAAAGCGAGGGACAGGTGACGAAGCGATTGTACGAAGCCTGTAAATCGGGATACTTACTCGCCCTGCAAATGCCGCACGATGCGCTGCGGCTAAGAAATCAAGCAATCTTGTGCCAACTGCGCGACGCAATCGCTGCTTACGAGAAGCGTTCGGAGCGGGACGTGCAGGAAGAATATGAAGAACGTGCGTTAATCGGGAAACGGAGCTAGGATGATTTTTAGCTATTTGCCCACGACGAAGGAACAGGCGCAGAAAACGCGCTACAACGAGTGGGCTGGCAACCCTAAGGGGACTGCGTATACGCCCGAGCGATGCGCCATGGAAGTGTACGAAAGCGGAAGAAGCTGCATGTGCCACCAATGCCACCGAAAGCCGGGGCACGGCCCGGCGAAGCTTTACTGCGGGCAGCATGCGAAGGAATTCAAGGGGAGGAAGTGGTGCACCTGACGAATAAGAAGCCAGTCTACAAAACCCCGGCAAAGCCAACGAGCGGCTTTTCCGGCAATTCGCACCAGCGGCGCAAGGCCCGCCGCGAGCCTCGCCATGAGGAATATGTCGTCCGTGCCCGCGAGAACGCCGCAAGGCACGCAGGGAGATCGTGAACTGATGCCAGCCTCAGTCTTTTGGATTTTCTTTGCGAGCGGCGGGTTGTTCGTGGTATATTGGAGCATGCGGATGAGCGCCTCCACTAGAGGGGGGAAGCGCAAGCCGAGGCCCACGAAAAAGCAGGAAGATTGGGAAGGCGTATGAGACCCAAGTGCTGGAGAAAATGGGACGCCCTGCAAAAGCGGCTGGTGCCGTTGCAGCGGCGCTATGCCCGAGCGGCTTTTAAGGAGGCATATGCTGTTTTCGGGAAAAAGTGCTTCGAGCCTCCGACCCGGATGGGAGTCCTTGAATGGATGGACCCCCGGCTGGTCATGCTTTTGGAGTTCTGTCAGCTAGAATGCAAACTGGCTCTCGATAAGCCGAGGCCTACGAAAAAACGGAAAGGCGTTTAGCAATCGAAATCCAAAGGAGATTCACCATGAGGAAGTTTTCGGCAATCATTCTGGGCTTGGCGCTGCTGGCTTTGCCTGTTCTGGCTACCCAGAGTTTTCTACTGACCACGCCGTTCAATGGTCCGACGTTCAGCGCAGTGTATCCGACGCCGGATAGCGAGATTAATGCGGAAGTGACCAACGGGGCTACCACCGATGGTGCATCTGCGTACACAGGCTATACGTATTCCACTTTGACGAAAAACGGCAATGCGTGGTTCGGTCTTGCTGTCTTTGATTACGACAGCAACGTAAACGAGTCTACTGTTGCTTTCTTGGATTCTTGCGTTGACGGCGGAATCAGCGCCATGAAAGGGACTTTGGTTCCCGGCAGCCGGACAAGCGGAACATTGGCGGGGTACTTCTCACGCGAGGGCGAAAGCGTAGACAACGCCGACGATTCATTCCTTCGGGTGTCAGTCGCCGGAAATCGCAGGTTCATCGGCGTAGTCATATTTGACAAGTCATTGAACGCAACCCGAGCGGATGCGGACGAATTCTTTGACTCGGTTCGTTCCAAGTAATGGATTTGGCTGGTCGCGGGCTTGACCGTTCCCCGAGGTAAGAGCGAAGGTCGTTAAAACGAGAGCCGCCAGCAAAAGGAAGCGTATGGTTTCTTGGCGGGATTTGGGTTTCCAGAAAGTGCGAATCAGCCGGACTTGGGATGTCCGAGGCGGCTGGTTCATCGGTCCCGTGCATTGTTGGGTGTACAGATTTTTTCCGTCGTGGTTGGAGTACTATTTGTAGGGTGGCTTTTTGGCAGGATTTGAGTATACTTCTATTCAAGGTGGAATATGCGCTTTGGAACGAAATCACTGGCGGTCTTCGTTGTTCTCCTGCTCGCGGCTGTCGTCGTGGTCGCAGAACAGACGGCCAAGATTACGTTGGACAATCAAACCAACGTCACATTGAACCTGTACGTGGACAAGGACTTTGCCTGCCGAGCAGAAGCGAAGACAACCTGCACTACAACTGTCGCTCTTGGCGAGCATTATTTTGAAGCCAAGGATTCTGACGGTGGCGAAGCAACTAGCACACATACAGTTACCGAAGATGAAACATGGGAGGTTACCCAGTAATAAGTGACCCACTCACTTTAACTGTGGGAGAAAGAAGTGTGTTATGAAGAAGATAGTACTGGCAGTGGCTTTGGTTCTGCTGTTGGCAACGGGCGTCTTTGCCCAGAAATCCGAGGGCATCGCAAAGATGAACTCGATACTTCCCCGCAGCAATTACTCCTTCGTGGCAACGAAAAACCCTTCCGTGTGGGTTGCTCTCGTTCCCAATTCATTCGGCGGGAAGTACAAGGTCATTACGGCGGTCGGTGACGACGACTATTCTTACGGGAGTCAATTGGTCACATTTGTCACCCTGACCCCCAAGGCAACGCTTCCCGACAGCCTTGAACTCTACAAGAAGCTCGCGCGCTTGAGCCATGACTATGATCGCGTGAAGATCAGCCTTGATTCGGACGACGATCTTTCTATTCGCATCGATTCGACTGTGAGAATTCTGGACGTTCAGGAATTCAATGTCGTCGTGAAACAGATTGTTGCTGCTTGCGACAGCATCATGAAGGAAATCCAGCCTCAGTTGGTGCGGTAAACGGTTTTGTAGTTAGGCCCCAATCTACCAAAAAGGAAGGTTCTATGAAAGCGCTTTTCGCATTAGTTGTCGCAGCAATTCTGACGTTCACGGGTTGTGCGGGAATGTTTCCCGTTCAACAGCAGCGCCAGCGACCCGCCCCCTGTAGTGCTGTTGTTGCACCGATCAGTAACGCGGCTCTCATCGCTCAAGTCACCATCACGGGTACCTACACGATGAAAGACCTTCCCGGCGCTCAGCAGAATATCCCGAAATTCATCATCGAGCGGCTCAATGCGGACGGTCGCTCCGATGGGAATACGTTCTCGTTGCAGAACGGGCAGCAGATGAACTTCTGGTATCATTTCTCCATCAGCAACACGAACGAGCAATACACGGCTTCGCTGGATTTTGGCGGTTGGGGACAGGGGTCTGTGAAGACCTTCTATACCCAGTATTCGTACACCGACGCAACGCAGATGTTCAACGACTTGACTGACCAGTCCTATGCTTTCATCCATGGCGGCTGGCACGACTCGCGTCCGAGTTGCCCGCAGTCTTAACCCTATTCGGGGCGGGATTGCTCACTCCGCCCCCTCAAAATCAGAGCACAGGAAAAATCGTGAAAAAGTTTGGACTCTTTCTCATCGCATTCGCTTTGCTTGCAACCCTCGCTTGCGCCCAGTACCCAACAGGGCCGAACACAGGGAAGCAGACGACCCCGGTTTCGAATCAATACTTCTCAGTGACATTCAACGGGTCAATAATAACCGACACGAGCCGCAGCACAGACAACCAGAGCAGCAATTACGCCTACGCATCCATGGACCACGACGTGATACAAATCGTAATCGTTCGCTTCGTGGATCACGATATCGCGGCGGACTACACCTCGTCGGATTTCTACGCAAACGACGACACTACTGGCGGACCCGGCGCGGTCATTGACACCCGCTCGCAGGATACATGGGAGGGCCACCCATTCACGTATACTCGCCGCCTCTACACCGATAAAGGCGTGCAAACGAGCAAGCGCACCCGCTACATCATCGTGAACTCGCGGGAAGTGATCTTCGTCGAACAGATCGCCCCGGCTGCTTACGCCGACCACGACGAGTGGCTGGATTTTGAATATTCGCTGAGGATCAAGTAGTCCGCAGCGAAGAGACTTGGGTTCGGTACAGGACTCGGTGACGTTCCCTCCAACCCGCGGAAACGCGGCAGAACTCATCGGATTCAAAACCCTGTACCATGCGGAGCCGGAGGGTCTGACCGCCCGGTTAGCCGAATTTACTCCGGCTCCGCCCCTGATTGGGAGGAGAGGCTTGTGACGTTTTATGATATAATCATCGTGACCGCCATGGTGCTTGCCATCGCTCTCACGATTTATGCTTCGAGGAAGATTGAGCAGGCACGCCGGGAGGGAAAGATTCAGTACTATGGGAAGACGAGGATCAAATGAAGCTTGAGCACAACGGCAACAGTTTCTACCTGAGCGGCACGCCGGAAGAGCTTCTGGAATTGATCAGTGAGCTTTCCACCGCCGTGCGGAACACCATTCGCTACGACCTCACAGCGGGTATGTCGGTGGCTGTGATCGGCAAACAGGGCGCAGCCCTTGACAACGTTCACACGAAGGATTACCCCGCCTGCCTGTTCGTCAACGTGTATCCCGAGGAAAAGAAGAAATGAAAGAAAAACGCATCTACGTGGTGATCGCCGAGACGGTGGACACACCGTTGGGCGCGGTGCGCCAAGTTCCCGGCCGCATGGCGGCGCAGGGCGGCCACGCCCTTAGCCGCATGAAGATGCACCGCTTGATCGAAGACATGCGCAGCAAGAGGCATCCCCGCACCTTCAAGCGCCTAGAAGCGCTGGCGGACGAGAAGATCACCACGATCTACAAGTCCTGCCGGGACAGCCGCGAACTGGAGCACATCCACCGCCTGCTCGCCAAGGCGAGGATCGAGCACTGCGATTTCGAGGACGAGAACGACGAGATTTACGGTACCTATGACGACGGCATGGGCTGCCATCCCCGCACGGCGATTGCGACTGTGCCTGTTTATCCCGAACGTGCGGAAGGCGTGGTGGATTACCTGCCGCTCTGGACGCCAGAGGGAAAGTCCGTATGTTGACCTCCGTAGACAAAGACACAATGAAAGGAAAATGGATCGTCTTCCGTTTCCTGCGCATGAGCGAATCCGGCAAGACGCAGGTGTGGGAGGTCGTGAACACCGATGAGAGTTTGCTCCTTGGCTACGTAGAGTGGTTCGGCCGCTGGCGTAAGTACATCTTCCGTCCGCTCAGCATGACCGTTTACGAGCAGGATTGCCTGCGGGACATAGCGGAATTCATCGAGTTGCAGACGAAGATGCACAGATCGGCGAAGAAGGCAGCAAATGAGTAGAGTGAACATGCCGGAACTCATGCAGCAAAATCTCCGCACGCTTAGGACTCAAGAGGAGTTCAGCGAGTTTCTCGGGGAGCTTCGTACGCTCGGGCTCAAGATTATAATAAAAAAGAGCGGACATGAGGCGTATTCTTTCCGGCCCGTTTATTGGGATGTGGCTCGGGTTTCCTACGCCTATAAAATCAAGGAAAATCTGATTCGCATCGGACAATGCGATGTAAGCCACTTATGGCGGTACATGCGGATAATGGAACGTTAATTCGAGAAACCAGCGTCGTCAAACGGATGGCCGCCGCGAAGCGTATCGCTGCCGCTCGCCGAGAAGTCCGTATTGCTCGTGATGGAGAAATTCACGGGGCAGTCTTTGGTCTCGTCCTTCAGCTTGGCGAATGCCGTCCCGAAGAACTTGGTGTTGCCGGATGCTTTTTCCCCTATGACGTTTTTCCCGTCCACAAAGACGGAGAAGTCGGCGATAAGCTCGTTGCCGCCTACGGGAACTTTGAGATCGTAGTGGACCGTCACCATTTCGAGGTCTTTCGAGACGGTGATCTTGTATTTGACCATGGGAAACACCCCTAATGGAAACTAATAGCATGGAAATCGCCCGGAATCAAGCCCTTGGGGTAGCTAAAATCTCCCTTATTGCTGTATACTAGGGGTATGGTTAAACCAACAGCCATCCTTAGGAAAAGCAAATGATCTATTTGGGGAATGACCCCGAGGAAGCCAAGAAGTTTCCGTTTTCCCGGCGCAAAACAGACCACATCGTCACGCTCTCGAACATCGAGGCGGACGTGAGGAAGAACAGGAACCGCTACACCGCAGCCGTGGTGCAGGCGGTAAGCATGCAGATGGCGCGGACCGTTTCGGTTATCCGGCATGACATCAACTCCAGCAAGCGTAAGGACCGTCGCATCGGCGACCGGAGGGGCTCGTGAAAATTGTTCTGGAAATACTTTGGCTTCTCATTTGTTCCGTTGCGTTCGCTTGGACCTGCGTCAAGTTCGCATGGTTCGTCTTTTGGGCACCCGCCCTCCCGGTTCTGATCGTGGTATTCCTCCTGCTGGTTTGGGGCGGATTGAAGCTGATAGGCAAGCTACGCTACAGCTAAAGGCAGTATGAAAAGCTTCCAAGGCAGTGAGATGAAAGTCATCGCAGCCGGGGCGGTTGTCTTCGTCCTCTCGGCGGTTGGCTTTATCTTGTGGTGCCGCCACCTGCTGCACACGGCGGTGAGACCGTGATCAAGCGAATCATAGTCACGTCCAAGTCATTACCCCAGCGTTGGCTGCACACCATTGTCAGCGGTCTGTGCGGCCGCGACAACTCGTGCGTCTACGAGCGGGACGGCGTGCGGAAGCCGAAGATCGACTACCGGAGCCAACAGTCCGCCGCACGGGCGGCGCTCGACCTAACCATCAAGTGGGGGCGGGACATGGACGCCTACCAGTGCTGGTACTGTCGTGGTTGGCATGTGGGAAATACCCATAGCTTGACATTCGCGAAGTTTCTGCGTATCTTTTGGTTTTGGGTGCTCCGGAAGAGGCGGAAGGGCAACAAGCTCCGTCCTTGGAAAAGCGCATAATGAATTTCATTGACACATCCGTTAGACGGTACGGCGAGGAAACTCAATTCGTTGTTGGCATTACCGGCCTTGAAACCGCTAAACAGGCTGCCATGTGGGGAACTTATGGCAAGGGCGGAACCGAACATTGCAACGGTACGTGCCCCGAGCACCCGCTCAGGTGGAAGCGCCTTATAGACTGTGACACCGAGCATTTGCAGGCGATTCTTGGCACGCAGCTTATCAACAACAGCTACCGGGTTATCATCAACAGTATCTTAAAGGACCGGGGCCTTCCCGTGTGGTACGAATCATGACCGAGAAGAAACTCCGGATAGAGATGGCACCGACGCAACAACTGGACGCCCGCCAGATGGTGCTGGACCGTTTCCTTGAACAGTTTGAGAAGGCGACGAGGATCAAGCCCCTGCTGGTGACCGACGAGAGCCGCCTCAGCGACTTCGGTCTGGACAAGAGGGATTTGGAGAAGCTGCAAAAGCGCCTCGGATTCCCTGTTGAACGCACGGCGCTCATCGTGGACATCGTGATGCTGATGGAAAGCAGGGAAGGAAAGGTCCAATGATCCGGGGACAAAGCCCAAAACTAGTGGTGCTGGATTCAGCGACCTTCGGCGTCGGTTTGGGTTCCGACTTCTGTTCGGAGCACGAATGGGGCATCGCTGGCCTTGCGAATGCCTTTGACCTGAACCGCGAACCCACGGTATTCGGCATCGACCGCCGCATCATTCGCCGGGTGCCGCCGGGGCTTAAAGAATTCGACTTCACTCCTGACCAAACATACGGACTCTATTACTTGTGTTACGGCGATTTGATGCTGGAGTATGCCGATGAACTCAGAAAAAGGAAAATAGACCGAACAAGCCTGCGGGCAGCATGGGACGAAGCCAGCTTTGGCGTTGTATCGGACGACCCCGCGGAAAAGAAATTCATCTGGGAACTCTACGGCGAATTCCAGAAAAAGAACGGAGTCATCACCTTCGTTAAGGGTATGGGCATTGAGAATCCCGGCTTGTGTCTCCTTATCGCTGACCGGATTCCCCAATCCATCCGGGACGGATGGTATGATGCCGACAAGGATCGGCACGATTTGCTTGAGGAGATGGAAAAGTCGGGGATCGAGGCGCTCTTGAAAGAAAAGGGCAAACGCTATTTCGGCCTGTCTCCCCGGCGTCAGGAAGACGGCAGTGTCCTATACTCGCTGAATCCGTATGACCAAAACAGAAACAAGTGGGGATTCTACACGCTGGAGGAATTGCAGGAATGGGCCTCCGACCGCGGCCCGATTATCATTCCTGAAGTCGAACCAGAACCAGTGGACGACGCCGACAGATGGGCTAACGACGGAGGAAATCCTGCCGATGTCAATGACAAAACTGTACGCTGAGTACAGGATTCGCGCATTATCCAAGTTTTTTCCCAGCATTCAAGCCGGGGATCGGCACGGGGAGAAGAACGACTCCATCCTGTGGCGTCATCATGAGGAACGGGACGGCCGATTCGTACAGACCGAGAACCACTGGAAGTTCGACCTGTCCATGGGCGAAGGAGTCCGCTTCACCGTCACATGCGTTCCGTTCAACCTATCCTCGGTCACCAAGAAGGAACTGGATGCGCTCTTCTTGACGACTCTTTTGAAATTAAACACATCGATCTGGGAGAACGCACTCATAAACCTGCCGGAGGGAGAATGAGCGAGCTACACGAATGCATGCAGCAGCTTGTCGATCAGATGGACGAAGACCTGAAGAAGTTTCCCTATTCGGGCGGGGACGACGAGAGCGAAGAGGGCTATAAGTTGTGGCTGGCCCAGAACGCCCTTGCGAAGCTTACGATAAGGGCAAAGCTGGATTCCGTCGTTGACAATGCGGCGGTTGCCTGCCTCAAGCATCTGCGGGAGCATGTGGGGCCGAACTTGGATTACACTTCAGCGACGGAAATACTCACGACCGTGATCAGCGGGCTGGAGGAAAGAAAGCAAAATGGGGGGTAAAAGACGGGGATTTCCTTCGGGGTTCCGCAGGCTTGTCGTGGACGAGAAGATTTACTTCTTCCGGGTCGGCGACCAAAACACGGTCGTTCGCACGCTGAGCGGCAAGAGGAAAGTCTTCGGCAATTGGACGCTCAAGGGCATGGACAAAAAAGCTTGGCTGGCGACCCGGTGGACTCAGGGCACGGATGAATTCCAGCGGGAAGACGGCTGCCAGTGCTGGAGATGCGATTGCGACATGCACCACCTTCGGTACTCGCACATGGTTTATCCGAGCGACATAGCAAATGCTGTCAGGGAGTGGAAATGACGCTGACGATAAGCAAGGCAGGCAGTCATTTCGTGGTGGACAATACTTCGCGTTCTGGTTCACCAGCGGTAGGTCGCGGGAGAACGATAAAAGAAGCTATTGGCGATTATTTCCACGCGAATCAATTGCAACTGGGGATTGCCTTTGATGTGGATATATCGGCTCGCGGTGCGGAACAACGTCGCAGAAGCCGGGAATTGAGCAAACGATGATCTTTATGTTTGGCTCTAAACCGACTTCCGGTTTCATCAGCAGGAGCACTGCCGATGAAACTGCAATTGCTGAAAGAGCCGCGAGAACTTAAGCCTTGGGTGGATATTGATGCAACTGTCGCAAAATTCGGATATGATCCACGCTGGTTTAAGCCCAACAGTTGGCGAATTGTTGTGTGCAGATGCACAGAATGCGGATTGGTTAGGGACAAGAAGCTTCAATTGGCTGAGCTTAACACTCTCTGTTTGCTGTGTTCCAATCGCAAAAATGCAAAGGTTAACATCGGCATTAGGATGCAAAAGATCAAACAAAATTGGGCTGAGTACGGGCATCCTCGACTCGGCAAGAAACACACAGCAGCTACACGAGCAAAAATCAGACGGAATCGTAAACCCGCTGTTTTCTCGGAAAAATTACGACTCGATTTTAGCCGCAGGTTCAGCGGGCGGGGAAACCCGTTTTACGGGAAGAAGCACAAACCAGAATCCCTACGGCGAGGAAAAGACAGCCCAGCCTACGGAAAATCTCCGGGACATGCTTTCAAGGTTTGGTATACACGGAAAGACGGATCACGGATTTGTTTTCGTAGTACATGGGAAGCCCGAGTTGCGAAGTATTTTGATCAACGAGGAATTGATTGGCAATATGAATCCCATACGTTTCCTGTGCAGTATGAGTGGCTGGGGAAAAGCAAGCAGTCTACATATCGAACGGATTTCTGGCTTCCAGCATCAAATGAATTCATAGAAGTCAAGGGATTATGGCGACCTGAGTACCTAGCAAAATACGAAGCGTTTAGGAGACAGCATGACATCAGAATCGAAGTCTGGGATCGAGCGGCCCTCAAAGGACGGGGTATCTATACGGGAAGAAGTAAAATTTGTGATGGTTTTCGGTAGCAACACCGCGGGTCGTCATGGTGCTGGAGCCGCCTTGTACGCCCAAAAATATCGTGGTGCCGTTTATGGTCGGGGAGTCGGGCGACAAGGCAACTCCTATGCGATCCCGACTAAGGATCGTAACATCAAGACTCTACCCTTGGAAAAGGTTGCCGGATATGTGACGGGCTTCATCACGTATGCAGTGCAACACCCGGAGGAAAATTTTCAAATTTCAGCCGTGGGCTGCGGCCTCGCTGGCTTCACCCACAAGCAGATGGCACCGTTGTTCGCCGAGGCTCCGGAGAACTGTTGGTTCGACACGTGCTGGAAGCCCCTTCTAGGCGATTCTAAGCGGTTCTGGGGCACTTTCGACGGCAGGGACTACTCGTACACCCCGGAATTCATATCAACGCAGGAAACGGCTCCAAATTGTTGACTTACGACTACAAACTATTTTTTAAGTCGTTAAAAATGAGTGAGTTACCGGGGTAAGATAACTAGCCAAAATCCCCCTTACCGCTGTATACTATAGATATGAAAACCATCACCGCCAGCCAGTTCAAGAAGCTTGCAGCCGAATTCGTCAGCACGAAGAACAAGAAGCGTGCCGCCAAACTCGAAAAAACCCTGCTTCCCTACGCTGCAAATGCAAACTCGATCAACGTCTCCGACGAGTTCATGACCAAAATCGGTTACGTCAAGACTCCCGACGCCATCATCCGTGGTAAACTGTATCACGGTGTTTACGAATTGTCTCCCGTCGCCAGTCGCAAGCTTGCAGCTATTGAGAAGTCAAAATAAGAATGCCCCTCGACTTATCCATCGGTGAAAGAGTTCGTATCGACACAGACCCCAAACTGTGGCCGCCGCAGACGTATAAGCACATCATGAAACTAGACAAGCCCCACGAGCAGCCCCCGCCGACCGGATTTTTGGATGCTGTGATTAAGTGGGGACAAGAAAAACGCCCCCGCGTAGGCACAGGTGAAGATTGGTGGGTGCCGCTTTCCGAGTACGGAGCCGGATTGAAGGGGTGGGCATTGACGGGGCACGGCAACCTGCCGACAACATCCTTGTCCTCGAAGGAAATCTATAGGCGGGGGCGCAAGCTGGCATCATGGGAAATTGACGAAATTGCAGCCGGTGCGTTGGACGATCACCCGGAGTGGGGACGCTGATGAATTGCTCTCATTGCAATGGGATTCTTACAGACGAACTAGCCAAGATAATTTATGCTAAGAGTCAGAGCGAAAACAAACCCGCTCCCAAACTTGAATGCGATGCTTGCAATGTTCGGCTCTACGCCCGCCTCAAGCGCCTGTACCATGCGCTGACCTGCTCAACCTGTTGGCGCTACCACAATCTACAGTTCGTTAACCCCTTGTGGTTCATGTGTCCGACCTGCCAAGTCAAAGCCGAAAAGTATTGGTTCCCCGAACCCGGTGACGATTACGGTGTTGGTCTCACCATCCAAGAAGTTGTGTGCGCCCGATGCCGCTTTGCCCTGAAATTCCATCCGATGTCGTGGTGGTAGCTAAAATCCCCCCACCCCCTGTATACTAAGGGCATGGTTCTAAACGACCAAAACAAAGCGCAGGTTCAAACCATCGTGACTCAAGCGATGACAAACCGCCGCCTCATTGAGATCATGGAGGATGAATTGAGAAAGCTCTGCGCCAGTCTTGACTGGAATGAGAATTTTCTGCGGGAAGCCCAACGTGAGCAGGATCGCTACAATCAGGAGATTCAGGCACTTGGTTTCCATGACATCGGGCATGCTCGGACGGAACTAGGAAAATGAGCAAACTGCGACTGAATCACGGTCGCCGAACACCGAGGCGGCAACGATGTGCCAGCCTAAGATTCGCACCCGCAAGGTGCATGAACAATGTTCACAAAAAGGGTGAGTGGTGCCCATACTGTAAAGAGTGGGATAGGAAAGGAAGAAAACCAGATGTCACACTTTGACGATAAGATCACAAAGCACGAGAGCTTCGGCGCGATCACCGCCAACCGTGTGAGCGGACAGACTTATTTGTTCGGCTCCGAGGCGCAGCACTACGGGTTCATCCGCGTCGAGATCAGCACCGCCGATCTGCGGCGGAGCCTCAATGAGGACCACCACTATGCAGACCGCAGGCTGGTCACCATCGACATGAGCTACGAGCAATGGGCTCGCTTCGTGAGCAGCTTCGGCATCGGCATGGGCACGCCCTGCACGCTGAGACAAATCCTGACCAAGCAGTATGAGGAATGCCCCGAGCCCGAGCACTTCGCCAGCAAGTTCCAAGACGATCTCAAGCGCACCATGGCGGAGGCTACGAGCATGCTGGACGGACTCGTCAAAAAACTGAATGAGTCCAATCTGCCGGGCAATAAGCCTCTTGGCAAGACGGAGCAGAAAGCCGTGCTCCACGACATCGAGATGGCACTCATGCAAATCAAGAGAAACATTCCGTTCCTCGAAGAACAATTTGATGAGCACATGGAGAAGAAGGTCGGCGCGGCGCTGGTTGAGATCGAGGGCGTCGTTTCCCATGAGCTTCGTGAACTGGGGCTGGAGCGTCTGCGGCAAAGCATGCCGAACTATGACAGAGCCCTCACCATGTCCAAGCCGCAGGAGCAACTGCCGGAAGTCATCGACGCCGAAGTCATTCTTGTTGAAAATGACGACCGCGACATCGGAAAGCCGTAGACATGGTTTACATCACGAAGGAAGGCCACGAGATCGAATACAAACACCACCAGCATCCGCTGATGAAGTCCATCAGCGTCACGTTGCTGGACAAGGCGACGTATAGCTCGAACCAGCTTCTTGACGTGATCTGGAAGCATGCCGGGTTCCTGTGCCTCCGTGTCGTGTTCAACCATTCCTACAAGCACAAGGACGGCTCCCTCTCCCACACCTATGACCTGTACTTCGATTGGGGGCCGTTCGGCTCCCAGCGCCTTGGCAGCAAGGAGATCAACGCGATCGTCGCTGCTATCGAGGAAGATTTGCCGAGCTACATTCCGGTCAGCCTTCGGGGGCGGTCGCACCGGGTGGGGAGCTAAATGAAGAACCTACAGCAGGAAATCTACGAAGACGACAACGGGCAGCCCATCGAGGCCGCCAAGGTGGACACCCTCGGCTCCTACGTGCTCATCTGCGACGGGTTCTACAACTGGACCTGCGGGGCGTGCGGAGCAGAGCATTCCGACCGCTGGATCAAATTCTCGGGGCGGGTGCTAAAGTGCGGAGACTGCGGGAAAATGAACCTGCTGGTCCGCACGAACACTGACGCGGTCACCGAGGCGCTGCAAGGCAAGTGGAAATCCGAGGAGATGGAAAAGGAAAACGCCCGGCTCAAGGACATCGTGAAGTTCAACTCCGACCAGCTTTGGGCCATCCGCAACGAGCTTGTTCAGACCGTGGATCGGACCCTCACGGAGGCGATCCGGAAGAAGGGGGCGTGACATGACGTGGATATTCGAATGCCCGGATTGCGATGCGAAGGTTCGTCTTGACCCCCACGCTCTGGAGTCGCCGCAGACCCGGTGCCAGAGTTGCGGTCGTGCGTTCAAGACATCCGGGTTGCGGGCGCACGGGTTCATCTATTCAATAGGAACCGAGGAAGAAGAGGAATAAAATATGGCACACGCACACAAGGTCACGAAGGCGAAGCGCCGCTGCAAGAGCCGCCGCAAGGACCAAGGCGCAGCGAACGACGCCGCCCTCAAACGGATCGACGCCAAAAGAGCTTTCGAAGAGATTGTCATCGCTGGCATTGTTGCCAATTGCGAAGCGGATGTCGCCGAGGGCAAGTACGACAATTGGGAGCCGAAACCCAAGCCGCCGCTCGGGCCGATTCGCACGCTGGAGGAATAATGCCAAGATCAATAGCGGCGATCTGCGGCGTGCCATTTCGCAAGATCGTGAAGCACACACAGAAAGACCTCTGGACCTCCATCGAAATCCTATCGTGCGGACATACAATGCTGTGCAGGGCGGACTCCAACGGTTTCTGTTGCGCATCCCAGCGAAGGTGCTATACTTGCAAGAGAGAAGGTTATGAGAGCCCAAGGAACCGCAAAATCCGCCTCGCCCAAGAACGCTTTAACAAAGAATGTGAGCCGTTCCTTGAAGAAAATCAAACCAAAAAAGTCAAAAAATAAGTATGACGCCATTCGTTCCGAGTGTATGAAGTGGTTTTTCATCGCACCCACAGATGAGCAGATCGAGAAGTATGCAGCAACTCACCCGATCCTCAAGCGAGACGTAAACGAGGGCATTTTTGACACCTTCGACCGTGATCTGTTCATTGACGCCTTGGTGGTGGATGTGGTGGGTGAGGATTGGCATTGGCCGCTGAACGGCGATCCGGATGGATACGGAGCCAAGTTCTACCCGAAATTTTTTCCTAAAGCATTGGACATGGGTATCGGTATGCCTGAGTGGATGAAGAAGAACGTCCTGAAAAGCAGACTTGTAGTACAAAGGAGTCGTTAATGTACGACGAACTGATAGCCATAGCTCCGAGCGGGACAGTCGCCATGAAGCTGGCCAAGGCGCTTAGGGAAGCGTTCGGCATCAAGGTCACCGCAAGCGGCACGCTCATCACCTCGGAGGGCACGAGTGTGAAGATTTTTGGAGATGTTGCTCCTTACTTACTTCCCACTGTGAAAGCCTACGCCGATGGGTTCCTCAAAGGAGCCAACGGATGAATTTCTACGACCAATACGTGATCTCGGTTCCCGAGAAGCATGTCAAAAGGCTCGCCAAGGCGATCAAGAAGAAGTTCGGCGTGCATGTCATTGAGGGCGGCACATGCCATAGCACGGAAGGCATCACCGTGAACATCTTCGCTAACCATGCAAACGAGGAACTGATAAAGGTGATCCAAATCTGGGCCGAAGGCTTCGTAGAGGGAACTGATGTCTGAGACGCAAAAATCCGTCCACGAGTGGTGCAAGGTGACCTTCCCCCGGTTCATGGGGCAGCAAGGACGTGCCACGGCAGTGCTCGAAGAGGCGGTCGAACTGGCGCTTGCTGCCGGGGTCAATACCGAGACCATCTACGCCACGGTCAGGGTGCCGATCATGAAGGAATCCACCCGCAACCAAGCGAACGCGCCGGAGGAAATAGCGGATGTGCTGGTGAGCCTCTATTCCTGCGCCGAGGAGATGGGGCTGGACGCCCATGCGGAGTTGGGCAAGAAAATGGAGTTGAACCGCAGCCGCCCGACAGAGTATTATGCTGAGAAGACGGCGCAGAAGGAAGGCTTGGGCTACATCCTCCCAGACATACAGAGAACGCACGGTGTTCCCGGCAGCTTGGAAGGCGAAGACAATGCGGCAAGTTGTAACGGCGTACCGAGGTGATTTATGCAGGTTCTTGAGGACAACACAGTAGAAATAACGCCCAAACAGCTACTCTACGTCACAGAGAAGCTCGTCAAGGAATATCACAGGATCGGACGCCGAAGCTCTTCGATCCCAACTCAGAAAGATATCTGGGTCATGGCGGAGGCTCTGAATTTCACGCTGTGGCTGTGCCCCGCGATTGGGCATGAAGCGGTCAGACTGTTGAAAGAAAAATACCCAAGGAGAAAATAATGCGGCTGATCAAAAAGACCCTACCTTGCGGGGTGGTGCTGCGGCAGATACGTTCCTTTGAAGACCACAAAAATTACGTCAAGTTCCACATCGAGCCTACGGGGCCAGAGACCGCCAGCAACTTTATCCGCGCCTACAACAAGAGCGAAACCCCCAGCGTCCTCTATAAAACACAAGCGGATATCATTGTCGCCCGCAAGAACCTGCTGGCATTGCGGACCTTGATCGACCGATTGATTAAACAGAAAGCCTAAGGGGACGAAATGGGGATACTGATTCCGATGGTGGTCGAGCAGTCGGATCGCGGCGAACGGGCGTATGACATCTATTCCCGCCTACTGCGGGACCACATCATCTTCCTCGGGGCGCAAATCGACGACGATGTTGCCAACCTCGTAATCGCGCAGATGCTCTTTCTCGACGCGGAAGACCCGGACCACCACATCTCCCTTTACATCAACTCGCCGGGTGGCAGCATCACATCGGGACTGGCGATCTACGACACCATGCAGTTCGTCAAGCCAAGCATCGAGACAATATGCGTTGGGCAGGCGTCGAGCATGGCGGCAGTGCTGCTGGCGGGCGGCGCGCCGGGAAAGCGGCTCACCCTGCCGCATGTCCGGATCATGATCCACCAGCCGACGATGTTCGGGCTGAGCGGGCAGGCGACGGACATTGAAATTCACGCCAAGGACATCCTGCGCATGAAGAGGCGCTTGAACGAGATCATGTCGAAGCACACCGGGCAGCCGCTCGAAAAGCTAGAGAAGGATGCCGACCGCGACTTCATCATGGGGGCGGAGGAAGCGAAGGAATACGGGATCGTGGACACCATCATCAGCAAGAAGAGCCAATGAGAGCGTTGAATAAAAGGGTCGGGATGCCAAGGCCAGAATGGATCAACAGGCTATCTTTGGAAGCCAAGGCCGAGATTCTGTCCAGCGTACTGCACCAGCTTGAGCCGTGCGAAAATCCCAAGGTCTGGAACGGGCTGCCGAAGAGAATTCAAAAGCTTATCCTTCGGGCGCAAGCCGATTGTTTCATATGGCATGCGGACCTAAGCAAGAAGGACTACAAGGACATCAGGGAGTGGTTCGATAGCTAAATGAAAACACCAACGCTTGACAAGTTTGGGCTGCATCCGATGGGTGGATATTGCACCTGCTATTCAAACCCCTATGCCACTTGTGCTATATGCAAGGCGTGCGACGAACAGCAGGAAAGATGGAAAAAGCTATCCCCAAAGAATCGAAAGAAGGCGGAAACAGAGTACGCTGGGGAGTATCCGAGAACCTCAAATCAAGACGGAAGGTAAGCAAAGGAAGTCCCCAATTTTCCCCTGACCGCTGTATACTAGGAGTGCTATGATTCTCAAGTGCCAATGCTGCGAGTTCGAGCAGGAATTTGTCGATGCCGAAGACGCGTTTCAAGCGGGGTGGGATGCTCCGCCGCATTTCACGCTTGTCTGCTGCGACTGCTGCCCCGCCTCTTATCTGATGTTGGGCATCGATCACGGCGAGAATCACGAACAGTGGAAAAGAGATGGGAGACCAGCTTCTAACTCGTGACCGCATGAACAAGATAAAATATCCTCGAATTTTGCATTTCATAGGTTCGCCGGGGGTGTCCAACGACGACAAGATGCACACATCTCACGATCAGTGGGAAGGAATGCAGGTCGTTGTCACAGAAAAATGCGATGGCGAATGTACGACTTGGGCGAGGGACTACATTCATGCTCGTTCGCTAGACTACAATCCCCATCCGTCCCGAACTTTCGTCAAGTCCCTTTGGGCAAACATCGCCCATGACATTCCTGAAAACTTTAGAGTAGTCGGGGAAAACGTCACGGCGATGCATTCCATCGAGTACCACGACCTTCCCTCCTATTTTTTAGTGTTCAACGTATGGGATGGCAATCGCTGCCTGTCGTGGGATGAGACCGTACAGTACACCAGCCTCTTATGGCTGCATACCGTTCCTGTGCTGTACAGGGGGCTCTGGAAAGCGGAACTTGTCCAAGAACTCGCCGCCAGCATAGACACCGATAAACAAGAGGGATTCGTCCTCCGCCCAGCGGGTGAATTCTACCTGAAGGATTTTTCTAAGCTGGTTGGAAAATGGGTGAGAGCTTCGCATGTAAAAACACCATCCCACTGGATGAGAGAAGAGATAAAACTCAACGGCCTTAGAAAGTGAAATTTCCACCTCTTTAGTTAGAAGAGGTGGAAATTATGGTCTCCGATGCTTATAAACGTTACAAGGCACAAGGACTTTGCCGCAGGTGTGGGGACACTCCGTTACCGGGCAAAATCAGGTGCGCAAAATGCCATGCTGACCATTTAAGTTCGGGTAAAAAGTGGAGGGATGATGCCATCGCGAGTGGGCTCTGTCGATACTGTTGCAAACGACCGAGAGAGGCAGATTTTAGCATGTGTAGCATCTGCCTTCCAGTGCATACAGAAAGACAGAAAACGCTGTATCAATTGCAAAGAAAGGCTTGTATCGAGCGGTATGGAGGGGCCTGCGTTTGCTGCGGTTTGACAACGGCCGTATACTTACAGTTGGACCATAAAAACAACGATGGAGCAAAACATCGTAAAACATTTTCCAAAACCGGGCGAGGGGGGACATTGTATGGTTGGGCTTTTCATAACGGGTTTCCTGACATCCTCCAACTTTTGTGTGCCAACTGCCATCAAGCAAAAACCGCCAAGGGTGGTTGTTCTGAAGAAGACCACACTATGATCCGAACGCATTGGACGCGGCATATCGAATTCAACGAGGTGCATGAATGATCGTCGGCTACATCGTCATATCCATGGGCATTCTCAGTCTGGCTTACGTTTTCGGCGCTATCATTTTCATCTGGCATTGGGCTCATGTGTACAGAGACTTGGTGAACAAACCTTGGGGGGAAGCCATGGATAGGGAAGACTGGGACGAATGTGATCACTGGAGTGCAGCCGCCGCCTTACACTTGAAGGTGAACATCCTCAATCCGATACACTGGATACGTTACTGGAACTGGGCTCCGAAGCCGTTCGATGGGGTACAAAGGTGACTTTATGAACTGGGAAAAAATCAAGAGTGTTGGGAAGTGGCTGTGGGACAATTTCTATGCGCTGCTGATCTGCGCCTTCTACGTCCTCGTGGGAATCGTGGCGCTAGGGGACGCCTTCTGGCAGGCTTTCCACCACGGGTGGCTCCAATGCGGCAAGAACCTGCTGGTGGCCGCCGTGGTGTTCCCCGGAGCGTACGGAATCTGGCACCTGTTCAAGTGGATGAACGGGGTGTTCAAGAAATGGATTGACAAACACCCCAAGTTTTGATACTATAGGTCCATGAACTACCAGTACGAGCAGCTTCGGGCCTTCGTGGTGGGGGACTGCCCCCCGGTGCAGGAGCCCGTCCGGTGCAAGTTCTGCGGCAAGGTCTACGACCTGACCGCCGTCCGGATCGTCGGCGACTACGGCGTCCGCGGCATCACCACCCGCAACATCACCTTCGAAACCCCGTGCTGCCGCCAGATGGCGAGCAGCGGGGTGCACAGCGACTTCACCCGCCTGACCAAGGACAACTCGATCTTCGCACGCTAGCTATCCTTGCCGCCCCGCCCTGTTTAGACGAGAACGTTTGGTCCTGATCTTGCTGCTCCGCCTGTTTGCGGTGGAATCCATCCGGAGGCCGGGCTACCCTTTCCGATGTAGGCGTCAACTCCCGTGAGGTAAGTTCCCGATGGATCGTCTCTTCCTACCCATCCGGGAATCTGTCCGACGAAGTTGACTCCTGTTATGTTGGCGCCGGATACGACGGCTGTGTAGAGATTGCCTTGGTTAGCCTGTCCAGATGTAACGTCGCCGAAGTCCCAAGTCCCGCCCACAGAATAAGAAACGACGAAGTAATAAGTCCCATTCACCAGGGTTGATGGAGTCGTCCAGGCTCCGGCAACTCCGGAAGTCGTGCTACCTGATGCCGCTCCCGTCCAAGAGATGGTCGCGCCGACAAGACCAGTGCTAGAAGCAACACCGCCTTGATAGATGTTTCCCGAAACGGAGTAGGTTGGCATGGCAATCCTCCGTTAGTCGTATCTAAAGCCAAGCCCCACGGGGCTGTTTGATGTGCCGGTGTACATGCTTGTAAAGACAGCCAGTTTGGAGCAGATGTAGGTATGGGTGGCGCCATAGACAGATGGGGTCAATGCTTCCTGTTCCGAGATGTCCAGGATAACGCAACCAATCACGACTGAAGCCGGGTTGCCTGTATAGCCTGGAAGAGGAAAGATGGGAAGAGCTGGCGTGCTTTGGTTTACCACCAAGCTCACATTGGAGGTGGGGTAGCCAATGGCTACAACCGCCCAGCCGTTGAATCTATAGGATGTTCCTGCGTATCCCGTCCCGGAAAGTCCCTGTCCGTTTGTCAGGAAGAAGCTGTGCTGCCACATGTTGGTGCCGCCGGAACCAGTCCCATCCGTTGCCTGATACATCGTGGCGTAAAGAGAGTTGTATGTGACTACTCCGGCGCTGGCTCCCGTGATGCCGCGTTCCCACGCAAAGCAGCAAGCGTTTTGAGTGTTGGCCCCAGCGAATAGCATTAAACCAAGATAGTTCACCCCGTCGCCGCATAGATAGCACTGATAGTTCGAGGCGGTGTATGAGCCCTGTGGTTGGATCACTTGCTGCGTCAAGGTGAAGTTCTGTCCGCCAGCGGCAGACAATGTCCCGGAGTTGGCGAGATAGGCTGTGCCCATCTGGAAGGACATTTCCGGGTACGTGGCGGTTGCGAGACAACCGTACTCGATCTTGAAATAGATAGCCGTTGGACCGGAACCCGTCTTCCAGATTTCCATCCAATAAGGAGACCAGTA
>Ga0074046_10000104_pt1 | contig 69381 bp, 60 predicted proteins | sample BogForMeECP23OM3_FD_94441 | JGI IMG/M metagenome (GOLD analysis project Ga0074046, IMG submission 94441) | Bog forest soil microbial communities from Calvert Island, British Columbia, Canada - Bog Forest MetaG ECP23OM3 | ecosystem: Environmental > Terrestrial > Soil > Wetlands ... | reverse complement strand
GCCAGAACTCTCGCGGGAAACCGGCTGCGCAGCTTTTCCATTGCGTTTGCCGATGCGGAATTCGACGAGAGTATTTTTCAGGAGGAAGCGAGTTCACGGCTCGGTACAAATCACACGCGTATTTGCTGTACGCGTTCCGATATTGCTCGCGTCTTTCCCGAAGTCATCTGGCATGCCGAACAGCCGGTTGTTCGTACGGCCCCCGCCCCGATGTTTCTGCTTTCAAAATTGGTGCGTGAGAATGGCTTCAAAGTGGTTGTAACCGGTGAAGGTGCGGATGAAATTCTGGGTGGCTACGATCTTTTCAAGGAAACCAAAATCCGCCGCTTTTGGGCGCGCAATCTTCATTCGCGATGGCGCCCGCTGCTTCTGAAGCGTTTGTATCCCTACATGCAGGATCTGCAACGCCAGTCACCCGAATATCTCCAGCAGTTTTTCCGCGTGAATGAACAAAATCTGGCAAGCCCGTTTTTTTCGCACTTACCACGTTGGGAGCTTACAGCCCGACTTCGGCTCCTGTTGTCCCGTGAAGTTCTCGCAGAACTGCGCAGTCACAATCCGATCGAGGAACTCGAAGCCCGGCTTCCTGCCTCCTATTCTTCCTGGTCGCCGTTTAATCAGGCGGAGTATCTCGAGCTGAAGCTTCTTCTTCCGGGCTATATCCTTTCCGCGCAGGGTGACAGGATGGCCATGGCGCACTCGGTCGAGGGACGCTATCCGTTTCTTGACCACCGTGTCGTTGAGTTTGCCTCAAAGCTTCCTGCCCATTTAAAAATGAAAGTACTCATCGAGAAATATCTGCTGAAGCGCGCCACCAGGAACATGATTCCGTCAAAGATCCTGAATCGAACGAAGCAACCGTATCGGGCTCCTGACGGAAAAAGTTTCTTCGTCTCCGACGCCCCCGTCTACGTTCGTGAACTGCTGTCTGAATCAGCCATCGGGGATACAGGGATCTTCGACCGCCAAGCGGTCGCCGCTTTGGTCAATAAGTTTGGAAGCGACCGGGCCAGCAGTACAAAGGACAACATGGCCCTGACCGGAGTTCTCTCCACGCAATTGCTGCTGCATCAATTTTCAAACCAAGAACGGAGGCCCTACGAGCCATGCACGCAACTGATATCCAGCCTGAAATCTACGACTTTATCTTAGAGAACTTCCTGTTCGGTAAAGCCGACGGGCTAGCGAGTGATGACTCACTGGTCGGTAAGGGTGTGATCGATTCCACCGGAGTTCTCGAACTGGTCAGTTTTATCCAGCAGCGGTTTGGTATTCGCATGGAGGATCAGGAGGTCATTCCGGACAATCTCCATTCCATAACAAAACTCGTTTCATTCATCACTAGAAAGCTGTCACAGAACGAATAGGAGAAGCCGATGCAGGTCGAAGAGTTTCTGAGCAAAGTTTCCGGCAGCATCCCGAGAAAATCGCCCTGGCTTGTGCGGAAGAGCACTACAGCTACCGGCAGATCGAAGAAGCCTCAAACCGGTTGGCGCACGCCCTGGTTACTTCGGGTGTCAAGCGAGGCGATCGCGTAGCGGTCCTTCTGCCGAACTCGCTCGAGGCAGTCCTGGCGATATTTGCAACACTGAAAGCGGGCGCCGTATTCGTCGTACTGAACTCCACGACCAAATCTGAAAAACTGACCTACATCCTGAACCATTGCCGGGCATCTGCCATCGTTTTGGGCACTCGGACGCTGCCCTCAGATTCTGAGTTTTGGTCCCACCTTCCGGACCTGCGTTCCGTGTTCCTGGTTGCTGCCCAGGAGAAACAACTCGAACTCATCCGGTCTTCCCAGAAGAATGCAGTTTCATTCGAGGAGGTCCAAACCGAGTCCGGAAGTCATCTGCCACTCCCGAAACAGTGTATCGATATCGATCTGGCCTCGCTCATCTACACTTCGGGGTCGACCGGACGCCCGAAGGGCGTAATGATGACGCACCTCAATGTAGTCTCCGCTGCCACTTCCATTACCACGTATCTTGAAAACACCGCCGACGATGTGGTGATCAATGTCCTGCCGCTGGCCTTCGATTACGGCCTCTACCAACTCCTCATGATGTTCAAGGTTGGTGGAACACTCGTATTGCAGGACTCGTTTGCCTATCCCCATGTAGTTCTCAAGACCATTCTCGAAGAGGGTGTGACCGGTTTTCCAATTGTGCCTACGATTTCCGCTCTGCTGCTCCAGATGGATCTTTCGAAATACAACCTCTCCACCTTGCGGTACATTACCAACACAGCTGCTTCACTGCCCGTTGAACACATCCGGAAATTACGGTCGATTTTCCCGAACGTAAAGATTTTTTCCATGTATGGATTGACCGAATGCAAGCGTGTCTCCTATCTGCCCCCTGAGCAAATCGACATTCGGCCTGGTTCTGTCGGCCGTGGCATGCCGAATGAAGAAGTCTACGTGGTTGACGACATGGGGAATCGCGTTGGCCCGGGAGTGGTGGGAGAGCTGGTGATCCGCGGCTCCAATGTGATGAAGGGCTATTGGGAGCAGCCAGAAGAAACGGCGAGGTGTCTCCGGCCAGGCCCCATTGCGGGCGAAAAAGTCTTGTACAGCGGTGATCTGTTCCGAACCGACGAAGAAGGTTATCTGTACTTCGTTGGCCGTCGTGATGACATGATCAAAACGCGCGGCGAAAAAGTAAGTCCGCACGAAGTGGAAGAGGCGCTCCATGAACTCGACGGCGTCGCGGAAGCCGCCGTGATTGGCGTTCCCGACGCCGTTCTGGGAAGTGCGGTGAAGGCCATTCTCATTCTCATGCCAGGGGCGGAACTTTCGACGCAAGATGTGATTCGCCACTGCGCTGCACGACTCGAGGATTTCATGGTCCCGAAGATTGTCGAATTCTGTGATTCACTCCCGAAAACCGAGTCAGGCAAGGTGAGCAAGAAGGCGCTCAGGGAAACTGCTGCAGAGCTTCTTCCGGTATACCACTCTGGAAATTAGGGACCGCTCGGACAATACCCCGAACGGAATTTGCGAGGCTGCTCATGCAAACACAGTCGAAGACCGCGACGGATCTGTTGTCCATCGAACCGGCGAGGGAAGTGGAACGGATCACGCTCGCCATCAGAGAGACCGTGTTCAATCGATTTAAACGTAAAGGCGTGGTGGTCGGCGTATCGGGTGGGATCGACAGCAGCGTCGTGGCGGCACTGTGTGCCCGAGCCCTGGGCCGGGCCCGCGTTCTGGCACTGTTCATGCCTGAAGAAGAATCATCCAGAGAAAGCCTTGTGCTTGGGCGTCAGCTCGTGGAGGATCTGGGCATCCAGTCGGCTCTCGAAGATATCACTCCCCTTCTTGAAGCCGCAGGATGCTATCGCCGTCGGGATGACGCAATTCGAACCCTGATTCCGGAGTATGGTGACGGATACAAATGCAAGATCACTCTGCCTGATCTTCTGGGCGAGGATCGGTATGCGCTCTTTTCCGTTGTGGTGCAATCACCGGCAGGCGAGATTCATAAAAAGCGTTTGTCGCTGGACGCGTATTTGGGCATTGTGGCCGCGAGCAATTTCAAACAACGCACCCGCAAAATGATGGAGTATTACCATGCGGACCGTTTGAACTTTGCCGTTGCCGGGACTCCCAATCGCCTCGAATTTGAACTCGGGTTTTTTGTCAAAAATGGCGACGGAGCAGCCGACCTCAAGCCGATCGCTCATCTTTATAAAACCCAAGTCTATTTGCTGGCAGAGTATCTGAACATCGCGAAAGAGATCCAGGAGAGGCCTCCCACCACGGACACGTATCCTCTCGACCAATCCCAGGAAGAGTTCTATTTCTCCATGCCGCTCGAGACAATGGATTTGTGTCTCTTCGGAGCCGAACGGGGAGTCGTGCCGAGTGAACTTGCACCCCTAGTGAACCTAACCGAAACGCAAGTGAAGAGGGCATATGCCATGATCGAGTCCAAGCGCAAGGCGACCGGCTACCTGAGCACACCTCCGGTCTTGTTTCCTCATGGATGGGAGAATTCACGTGGCTGAGTTTGACAGGACTCGTGGAGCGATCGTTCACACAGGACATTGTTGCGGAGTTCTCAGGATGGGCGTAGAGCGCACGCTAAAGCAACTGCGCCGCACACTCTACGGACTAAGGGCGTTTGTGCCTGGCTGGCGTCGGCGTCACAAACTAGAGGCAATGGTGGGACCGTTGGGTTTCTGGGACAAACTGCAAAGCTATCAGCTCCGGGCTGCAATCGGGCTGGGCTTGAGTCCAGGCAGTAGCCTTCTGGACCTGGGTTGCGGCCCGTTACAGGGAGGCATCGCTTTTATCCGGTATCTCGAGGCGGGGCACTACACCGGAGTCGACCACAACCCTGAAGCGATTCAAATTGGTCAGGAAGAGATTTCCCGGTTGGCCCTTCGAGAGAAAAAACCTCGGCTATTCGTCTCACGCAGTTTTGGGGACGAAGAACTTGGTCCTTCCTGTTTCGATTTTATCTGGATATCGCAAGTGCTTTATTATTTTGACGAGCCGACCATGCACCGATTGTCTGAAATGGTTCGCCGTCGGCTGGCACCGGACGGAGTCATGGTTGGCGATATTCTCGGTCCCGAGAGCGACCGTAGCTTCCTGCGACCTCCGCTTCCACCTGTTCATACAGCGGAATCGCTCGACCTGATCGCAAGCGAACATGGGCTTAGAGTCGCCAAACTGGGAACGTTGGCTGACTGGGGTTACCCAAGGCGTGTGGGACTTCGCAACAACATACTTCTCCGAGTTCACCATTTAAAATAGCTGGCCTCACCCGGGACCGGATAAATCCCTGCGTATCGAAGTTAATTGCTCGCACGGCATCGTAGGAGTTCGTGGCAACCCGAGCTTATCAGGCGATTCGAGTGCCATCCAATGCAGGGTGATGAATCGCTCAAGGACAGAAAAATCACACCTGTAAAATCACCTGTAAGAAGCCCGTCTTCGGCGTACTTCCACGTACTGAGGCGGTTGCTGACGGTCTCTAAGTTGCTGGGAGTAGGAAACCACAGAAGCGTGTCAAGAATCACGGCTAAGCCCGCGCGAGAATTTCATCCAATGCCGCGATTTCTTCCGGATTGACCGGTTGCCACGCGGCGCCCAATCGGTGCAGTGCCGCTTGCGTCTCCCCGAACGGGCGATCCTTTAATAGGTCCCGAAAACGCAGCCACTCTTCTTTCACATTTTGAATTTCATCGCCGCTGGCATCAGATAAAAATGATTCTAGCGCTTCGGAAGCAGAACCATATTCCTCTGAAAAATCCTCATGAAGGTAGCCGGCAAAAAAATCTGGCAAAGAGGAAAACGTTTCTGGATCGAACTGTGGCTTGGAATGATTATCTCCGTGCTTCATTCGCGTGCCTCCGGGTAAGTAGTTAGAACGTAAAATCCACCGGACCCATCGGCGCGCAGCACAATCACTGCGCTGGTGCATGGCACGGATTCGCTCGCGCCTCTTTGCAGGCTACGGCCAATCGTATGTCCCGCGCTGTAGTGCAACGCTAAATTTGGCCGACGCTCGCCCCGGCTCAACCAGTTTTCAATGCGGCCGTGCTCAGCTCGCAATCCGGCGGCCACGGTTTCTTCGGCGATATCGCGATCGGTCCAGGTGGAAGCCGCCGAAATATTTCGTTCCTTGCGCAATCGTTGCTCCAGTTGCTCATCGGTCCTGCCGATGTGGCGAGACAGCGTGTGCCCGCCGCGAATTTCGTCTCGCTCGAGGTCGTAGCGCTCTTGGTGACGATTGTTTGATGACGGAACGGCTGGTGCTTCTTGGCGCTGCGATCCTTGTGGCGCGGGACTTTGTCCGCAGCCCAAAAGGATTGCAAGGACGACGAAGCCAAATGAGCCGCCCAGATACGCCGGTAGCTTTCGCTGAACTCTAAAATGCAAACTGCACACCTCACCCGCTTAAAACCAACAACTCGCGTGAGCTGAGTATACGCAAAATTCATCTCGGCTTGCATCGCTCCGTTACGGTTGTTAGCTCACCGAAGCGAATGCTATCCTCGATTTTATGCCGGATTCGGCCAAGCTAACACCTTCGCTGCCCGCCGCCACTTCCCTCGAACATTCCGAGCGACAATTCGAGGCACTGTTGGCCGTTAGCGAGACGATCGCCCAGCAGCACGACCTCAACAAACTTTTCCATGATTTGGCGGAACGGCTGCACGGTGTTCTCGACTTCGACTTTCTCGCGCTGGTTCTTCATGAATCCTCCCATAACACCATGCGCCTGCACATCCTGGAAACCCGCAAAGCGCCGGAGAAAGAACCAGTTCGGGAATTCCCTGTCGAAAACCACCCTGCAGGATGGGTATGGCAAAATCAGCGGCCGTTTCTAACGCAAGATACGGAAAAAGATGCGCGCTATCCGGAGTTTATGCAGCGACTGTTGGACGCGGGGGTCCATTCCTTTGCAATCGTACCGCTGACAACAGCCCAACATCGACTGGGAGCGATGGGGATCGGTCGTTATGTTCCCCAAGGTCTCAGTGAGACCGAAGTTGATTTCATCCAAAGGGTGGCCCGACAAGTTGCGGTTGCGGTGGATAACGCGCTCAATCTCGAAGCCGCTCAGGCATATCAAGTGCAGTTGGCGCGCGAGCGCGATCGGTTGCAGGTTCTGCTCGATATCAACAATCTTCTGGTGAGCACACGCGATACCGCGGCGCTGTTCAAAGGCATCGTGTCCTCACTCAAACCGGTATTGCGTCACGACTTTACCAGCCTGGCGCTGCTGGAAGAGTCTTCTGGCTTGCTAAAGATTCATGCGCTCGATCTTCCAGGGAGCAGCAATAAAATAGCGAAGTCGGAATTCACCGTTTCGATCGAAGATACTCCCGCAGGCCAGTGCTTTTCGAGTGGCCAAGTTTTAGTGGAGAGGGGCGGCGAGCTGGATCGCTTCAATATGGAAGTGATGCGATTTTTGCGCAGAGAAGGTGTGGAAGCGCTTTGCTGCGTGCCGCTTTCGATACACGGACGTACTTTCGGCACCATTAATCTGGCAAGTCGCGACCCGCAGGCTTTTTCCTCCAACGATGTCGAATTGCTTCAGCAGGTTGCGACGCAGGTGGCTATCGCGCTTGAAAATGCTCTGGCGTTTAAGCAAATCGATGCGCTCAAAGACAAACTCGCGGTCGAAAAGCTTTATTTGGAAGAGGAAATTCGCAGCGAGTTTAATTTTGAAGAGATTATTGGCGACAGTCCTTCGCTCCGCCGCACCTTATCGCAGGTGGAGTTGGCCGCGCCGGCAGGAACTACCGTATTGGTACTGGGCGAAACAGGTACTGGAAAAGAACTGATCGCCCGCGCGCTACACAATCTGAGCCCGCGCCGCGAGCGCACCTTCGTAAAGCTGAATTGTGCTGCGATTCCGGCTGGATTGCTCGAATCAGAGCTGTTCGGCCACGAGCGAGGCGCCTTCACCGGTGCGTTGACACAAAAAATTGGCCGCTTCGAATTTGCCGATAAGGGCACACTGTTTCTTGATGAAGTTGGCGATTTGCCTTTGGAGCTTCAACCCAAGCTACTGCGCGTTTTGCAGGAACAGGAATTTGAGCGGTTAGGCAGCAACCGCTCCTTGCATGTGGATGTGCGCGTAATTGCCGCAACCAATGGTGACCTCTCACAACTGGTGGAAGAAAAGAAATTTCGCGGTGACCTCTACTACAGGCTGAATGTCTTTCCGATTGTGATTCCGCCTCTACGCGAGCGCCGCGAGGATGTGCCACTCCTGGTGCGGTATTTCGTGCAGAAAATTAGCCGGCGCCAAAACAAAACGGTGGAATATGTCCCCTCGGATGTCATGGATGCGCTGGTGAACTATTCCTGGCCAGGGAATATCCGCGAGCTCGAAAATTTGATTGAACGAGCGGTATTGCTTTCTGCCGGAAAAGAGTTGCAAGTTCCAGTCGCGGAGTTGCAGGCTTCGCGTTTGAATATTTCACGTCCGACTATCGGGGGGGATTCCATCGCCATGGTTCCCTTGAACAATGCCATTGCACCATCCGCGGCCGCAGGACATCTGGCAACTTTGGAAGAGACACAGCGGCAGCACATTCTGCGTGCGCTTCGGCAAACGGGGTGGCGGCTTTCGGGGCCGAAGGGTGCCGCCAAATTGCTGGGGATCAAGCGTACGACGCTGCAAGCACGCATGAGAAAACTGGGAATCCAGCGGCCCGTCTAGCTGCGGGAAAGGTGTTCGCTATTCGCTACTCCCGGTTTTTTCCTCGGCTTGGCACCAGGGCGCAAGTGTGCTCTCCTAATAGAGATGGCTGGGTATCGTAAATTCGTGAGGAAAGCGCTTCTCCGGGTGGCCGGAGGAGTCTTGGTTCTGTTGGCGCTCTGGCCCGCTGCTTTGACTGAAGCCCAGGATGAATTGCCGCGCATCCGCTTCGTGCGCGAGCCAGAGGCAGCCCCTGGTTTCGCTTTGAAAGACCTCAGTGGCAAGGAACTGAAGCTCGAGGACTATCGCGGCAAAGTGATTCTGCTAAATTTTTGGGCAACTTGGTGCGGCCCATGCCGAGCCGAGATTCCCAGTCTGATTGAACTGCAAAAGCAATATAGGGATCAGCTCCAAGTCATCGGTTTGGCAGTGGATGAAGATGACGACGCTTACGTGCGAAAATTCGCTGCTTCTGAAGCCATAAACTACCCCATTGCCATGGGCAGCAACGAAGTGCGTTTTGCCTATGGTGGTGTCACCGCACTGCCAACAGTTTTTGTGATCAATAAAAGTGGCGCAATCGTCCAGAAGCACGTGGGATTATTTAATCCCCAATTGTATGAAACGGAAGTCCGCGCGCTTTTGGACCTACCGATTGCCGCAAGGGTAGAAACATTTGAGGATGACGGCGAAATATTTTTGAAACATGCGGACCGTGCAACCATGCTGCCGGGCGTCAACCTCACCCAGCTTTCTGCTGAACAAAAGGCGGTGGCTCTTCACAAATTCAACGCAGAATCTTGTGATTGCGGATGCAAATTCACTCTTGCGCAATGCCGCATTTACGATCCGGCCTGCCAAATCAGCCAGAAGCGGACGGCCGCAATCATCCAGGAAATTTCCCACAGCAATGATGGCAAAGCGGCGAAGCCAGCGCCTGCGGTTCCCGGTGCAAACCCAAGTCCGGCCCCGCAACAGCAATAGGCCCTCTACTTTTCGTCCATTCCAGGACGGCCCGCGTCAAACTGCCCGCCGCACAGCTCTCTGGCTTTTTGCTTGCCCTTGTGCCTGATCTCGCACTACACTCCCGCTCCAACAGTGCATCACGTTCAGGAGAGTATCCATGGATCGTCGAGTCTCATCGATTAGCGCCCTGCTGGCCCTAGGAGTTTTCTTCACAGTCCATGGTGCTTTTTCGCAAAGCGATTCCGCGGCAAAGCGCCGAGCTATTAATCCTCCCGAAAAAGTCATTCAAGCTCCCATCAGTAGTGCAATCGCCTACGGAGACACCTTGTATATCTCGGGGAATATTGGGATCGACCCCAAGACCGGCAAACCGCCCGAGAAAATTGAAGACGAGATTAAGCTACTGCTTGATAGCTACAAGGCGACCCTGGCAGAAGCCAACATGACCATGGACGACCTTGCCTACGTGCAGGTGTTCTGCACGGATTTGGCATATTTCGACAAATTCAACACCATCTACAAAACCTACTTCACCCGGGACTATCCAGCCCGCGCATTTATCGGCGCCGGTTCGCTCTTGCGGGGTGGGCACTTTGAGCTGCAAGCGATTGCCGTGCGCCACTAGGGATTGCCATTTGGGCAGTTGACCATCCAAGCTGATCTACCTTTACGTCAAGGATAAAGCCGAACTCTTAGAGCAGGTTTGCCACGACACGTTCTCACGCCTGCTCGTCCACCTCACGCGCTTCCTCGAGCAACCCGGCGATCCAGTCGACCGCCTTTATCCGATTTCGTATCGAGAATCCGCAGTAGTACTGAGTGCCAGTATATGGGCTTTTTGGTATAGCCCATCAAATGGCGTTTGCCCATATAATGGCTTTATCTATTTTGGTCTCATGGAGGTGGCGAAACTAATGACTTGATTATAAATGGTTTACGTTACCATGCAGAACCCGCCCTTTTGGCTGCAAGCATGCTCTCCAGCACACACGGGCTATTGCAAACTATGCTTCGCATTACTACAGAGAATCGCCGAGGAAAACTGATCCTGAGCGTCGAGGGACGCTTGGCTGGGCCGTGGGTCGCGGCCCTGGAGCAATGTTGGCGCGAGCTTCTCCTGGCGACGCCTGGCCAAAACTTCAGTATCCACCTTTGTGGAGTCAGTTTTATCGACAACGCTGGGAAAATCTTGCTCCGCGAAATGCACAGTCTTGGTGGCGAACTGATTGCCGAAGGCTGCCTCAACCAAGCCATCGTTAGTGAAATCGTAGGCACGACGGAAAAGGCAGCAGCCGCCCAGAAGAAAGAAAAAGAGTCTGAGGAAAACAAAGGCACCACCATAATTTTCTATATCGCGATTTTGAGTTTACTGATTTTTCCTTCGGCTACCCTCGCGCAATCCACTACGAATCCGTCGCCGCTGCCCGCCGTTGCCCCAACCGGGGTGATGAAACTTACCTTAGAGCAGGCCGTGAAGCTTGGCCTCAAGCAGAATCCCACGCAGCAGGTTGCGGTCCTAAACGCACTTGAAAGCATTCAGGACATGAACGTCACGCGCTCCGAATTTTTGCCGCAAGCGAGCCTTAAAGTCGCCGATTCAGCCAATCGGGTCAACATTTACGCACAGTTTGGCGGACAAATTCCGCCAGATTTTCCCTTTGCCCACCACATTGGCCCCTATCAGATTTTTTCCGCGGGCCCGACATTCGGCAGCTCGGTGATTGATCTTTCTCTTTGGAAGCGTTATCAGGCTTCGAAAGCCGACGTTGGCGCGGCCAAAGCAAGCAGCCTCAACACACGCGAGCAAGTCATCCTGCTCATCGTTTCGCAATACATCGGGACTTTGCGCGCTATGGCCAACGTGGTGGCCTCCCGATCACGCGTCGAGCTGGCGCAAGCTTTGTATGACCAGGCCGCTGACCTTCAAAAAGAAGGGGTAGGCACGGGCATTGATACCTTGCGTGCAAACGTTGAACTTCAGAATGAAAAGCAACGGTTGCTCGAAGCAGAAAATGATCGAGAACAATCTGTGTTTGGTTTGAGCAAGTTGCTGAACCTCGACCCGCGCCAAAAACTGGAACTCGCCGACGCCCTCAGCTTCTTTGAAACACCGCAGCCAGATGTCGACAGCAGCATCAACCAAGCTCTTGCCGACCGGCAGGAATGGAAAGCCATCGAGTACCAGGAGAAGTCACTCGCCTATGAGAAGCAATCGGCGGAATATTCCCGTTTGCCTTCTCTGCGCTTCGATGGAAATTGGGCATATCTCGGAACGTCAGCGACCAACGGCATCCCAACCTATGTGTACACGGCCACCGCGCAAGTGCCTCTCTTTACCAGTGGCCGAATCAAAGCGCAGGTGGCCAAGGCCAATCTTGAGTTACAAAAACTTGAGCAACAGAAAGACGACCTGCGAAATCAGATTGCGCTCGACGTAAAAACGTCCCTGTTGAATTTGGGCTCCGCCCGCAGTGAAGTACAGGTCGCCAATCTCGGCGTGAAACTGGCCGAGCAGGAAGTGGAGCAGGCCGGCGACCGCTTCCGTGCCGGTGTTGCCAACAATATTGAAGTGATTTCCGCCCAGGATTCGCTTTCGCGCGCCAACGACAATCAGATTTTAGCCCTGTACCGGTTCAATCAGGCTCGCGCGGACTACGCACGTTCGGTCGGGCAAATGGAAAACACCTATACCAAGTGAGGCTGAATCGATGAGTGTGGAAATCGAAGTCGGTCTGGAAAACGCTGCGAAAGTTCGCGTTCCCGGCGGCGAGAAAATAAGAATCGAGCCGCGGCCCGAACCGGCCGGAAATCCGAACATCCGCCGCGGGCTGATTTTTGGTGCATTGGTCTTGCTCGTCGCGATCCTGGGGCTGTCCCTCTACTACCACAACCGCGAATCAACCGACGATGCCCAGGTCGACGGGCACATCACTCCCATCGCCGCGAAGATTTCTGGGCGCATCGCAAAAGTCCTGGTGCAGGATAACCAAGCGGTGAAAGCCGGTGAGTTGCTCGTTCAGATCGATCAAGGCGATTTTCAAGCCGCTCTCGATCAATCGAAGGCGGCCCTGGCGCTGGCTGAAAGCGAGGCGCGATCGGCTGGATTTGATGTTCCGCGGACAAGCGAAGATGTTGCCAGCGGCACTTCCAGCGCAGACGCACAACTTGCTGGTGCCGAAGCCGATTTGATGCGCGCAGAAGCGGCCTACGAGCAAGCACAGACCGCCGACCTTGCCGTGGCGCAAGCCAACGTGGAGCGAAGCCGGGCCAATGCCCAGCTTGCCAGGGCAGATCTCGACCGCTACGGACCGTTGATTGAAAAGGGCGAGATTTCAAAGCAGCAATATGACGCGGCCAAAGCCAACGCCGATGCTTCCGGCAGCTCTCTTGATGCCGACCGGCAACGTCTTGCGCAGGCTCAGCGAAACATTCTAATTGCGCACGCGCAACTAGAAGCCGCAAAGGCGCGCGTGGATCAAGCCAAAGCGGGGGTCAGCTCCGCCCATGCCGACCGCAACCGCGTTCCGATGCGCTCGGCCGATGCCCAGGCGAAGCTTGCCAAGGTCGATCAAGCTAGGGCTGCGGTCCAAGCCGCACAGCTCAATCTTGGCTATACGAATATCACGGCGCCCGTAGATGGCGTGGCCACCCACAAGCAAGTCGAGCCCGGCCAGATTGTGCAACCGGGACAAGGCCTGCTTGTCGTGGTTCCCCTGCAGGATGTGTGGGTGACCGCCAATTTCAAGGAAACCCAGCTCCGGAAAATGCGTCCAGGGCAGAACGCCTACGCCACCGTGGATACCTATGGCAAAACCTTTTCCGGCCATGTGGATTCGCTCGCAGGAGCCACTGGCGCGGTAATGAGCTTGCTTCCTCCGGAAAATGCCACGGGTAATTACGTCAAAGTTGTGCAACGCATCCCCGTAAAAATAGTTCTGGATCCGATTTCACCGAGCGTGGCGGTGCTTCGACCCGGAATGAATGTGGATGTCACGGTGATTACCAAGTAGTTCGCAGTACAGAGCCGACAGATGCTTGAGAAAATAACAAGCAAGTTGCGGATGCCGGATGGTTCGATCAACCCTTGGGTGATCGCCATAACGGTAACGCTCGCCACGTTTATGGAAGTCCTGGATACTTCGATCGCCAACGTCGCTCTTCCTCACATTCGGGGTAGCCTATCGGCCAGCGCCGATGAAGCTACCTGGGTGCTGACCTCTTACCTGGTTTCTAACGCCATCGTTCTGCCGCTCTCTGGCTGGCTCTCTTCGCTTGTCGGCCGGAAACGTTTTTACATGGCTTGCGTCATTGTCTTTACGGTGAGTTCCTTCCTCTGTGGATTTGCACACAGCCTGGGAATGCTCGTCGTATTCCGTATTTTGCAAGGAGCCGGAGGCGGCGGTTTACAACCGAGCGAGCAGGCCATTTTGAACGATACCTTTCCACTCTCAAAACGCGGTATGGCTTTCGCGGTCTATGGCATTGCTGTAGTTGTGGCTCCAACCATCGGGCCGTGGCTCGGCGGATATATCACCGACAACTATTCCTGGCGCTGGATTTTCTACATCAACGTTCCCATTGGAGTGCTTTCGATTCTGCTCACCTATTTGCTGGTCTCCGATCCGCCGTATATGAAGCGCGTCGATAGGAAACGAGGATTTCGCATTGACTATGTTGGCCTCGGGTTGATCAGTCTCGGACTGGCCAGCATGCAGATCGTTCTCGACAAGGGTCAGCGCGAAGATTGGTTCGCTTCGGGCTTTATCCGTACCTTTGCGGTTTTGATGCTCATCGGGTTAGTGGCCGGAGTGCTTTGGGAGCTTCGCACCAAAGATCCGGTTGTCGACTTCAAAATGTTGAAAGACCGCAATTTTGCGATCGCCACAACCGCTATGTTTTTCCTTGGCTTCGTGCTCTACGCTAGCACCATGTTGATTCCCGAGATGCTGCAGGAATTGCTTGGTTATCCTGCGGAAATGGCCGGCCTGGCGCTTTCGCCCGGTGGCGCGCTGATCATGTTGACGATGCCCCTCGTCGGGTTTCTGGTCTCCAAAGTCGATACGCGCTTCTTGATTGCCTTCGGCTGCACCATTTCCGCTTCTGCACTTCTCGTCATGGCCGGATGGAACCTGCAACTGGATTTTCGGCATGCAGTCTTGGGTCGAATGATGCAAGCGTTCGGTCTGGCATTTTTGTTTATTCCGATCAACGTGTCAGCTTTTTCCTACGTTCCGCGGGAGCTGACGAACATGGGAACCGGCATTATCAACCTCGCACGCAATATCGGTGCCAGCGTAGGTCTGGCCACCGTTACCACTCTACTCGAACGCCGTACGCAAGTTCATCAAGCCTACATGATGGACCACGTCAACAACATGAACCCGGCGCTCAACCATATGGTGAATGGAACTGCCGGCGCGCTCATGACCCACGGAGCATCTCCAGCACAAGCCACCGCTCAGGCTCATGGAATGATCTTAAACCTCGTCGAACGGCAGGCTACAATGATGGCCTTCCTCGATAACTTCAAGCTTTTGGGAGTTATCTTTTTCGCGGTTATTCCGATCATGATGATGATGAAGAAGCCCAAAATCGCAGGAGGCGTACCAGTACACTAGTCGATAAATTTTTGTAACTTTATGACAGCGCAAGGAATCTCAAGCAGGACATGGGGGAACAGATGGCAACGCAAGTATTTACATCGACACAACTTACAGATACCAAGCTGGCTGAACAGAGGTTGAGCGAGCAAAAGCTGATCAGGGCCGGGCAGCGTGGCGATGCCGCCGCGATTGAAGCACTCTTTCGTCGCTATCAGCGGCAACTTTTCCAAACCGCGCTCCGCATTTTGGGAAACGCCGAGGACGCCGAAGATGCACTGCAGGACGGACTGCTTTCTGCCTATCGCAACTTGAAGCGTTTTGAGGGCCGTTCGCAATTTTCGACCTGGCTAACACGAATTGTGATCAACGCCGCTTTGATGAAGCGCCGCAGTGCGAAATCTCGCCCAGCCGTTTCGCTCGACGAAACTCAACATGAAGACGAGTTGCCGGCTGCCGAACGATTCGCCGACGACGGTCCAAATCCGGAGCAGGTCTATGCCGGAACGGAAATCCGCGCAATGATCAATGAGAATCTCGACGAACTTTCGCCGCTGCTCCGCTCCGCATTTCTTCTGCGTGAAGTCGAAGGCTATTCAACCGGCGAAGCTGCGAAGAAATTGGGGGTCACGGAAAATACCTTGAAGGCACGTCTGTGGCGCGCACGTCATCAGTTGGCCGAGCGTTTGGGCCGCCGCCTACGCAAAATGAAGGATGGCATGGCGGGCGGCATGGGGAACAACGACGAAGCCTGCAGCTACTGCTAAACCAGTTTTTTTGTGAGTCTCTCGGAAAATCCCGTCGCATCTCTCGCTGTCTAGAGATCCAGGAGCTCGGCGGGCACCCAAAGCCCAGCCCCCACATTCGGAGCTTAAGCTTAGCGTTTGGCGGCTGCGTAGCGTCCAAGCACGCGTAATTCGCTGGTTGCCGCGTGGACTTCCTCGAGAGCTTTTTCCAACTGAGCGGCATCGCCGGCATCTACGTCTACATAAAATTGATATTCAAACGGCTTGCCATGGATCGGGCGGCTTTCGATCTTCAAAAGGTTCACGCCGTGTTTTGCGAATGGTTCTAAGGATCGCAGCAGTGCCCCCGGTTTGTGAGCCAAACGCATGGCCAGCGATATTTTTCTAGCGTCAGGAGCGCGATAAAGCTTGGCCTGTTCGGGCGGCAACAAGAGTACGAAGCGCGTGAAATTTTCAGCATTGTCCTGAATGTTTTCTGCTAGAACCTCTGCCTGGTAATGTTTTGCGGCCAGCACCCCGGCGATCGCGGCCCAACTCTTATCCGCGCGCCCCATCATCTCCCGCACACTACCTGCGGTATCTTCCGCGGGAACCCGCTTCAGAGATGGATGAGTTTGGAAAAAACTTTCGCACTGTGCCAAGGCCATTGGATGGGACGCGACTGATCGAATGTCAGCCATGCGCGAGCCGGGATAGCCAATCAGGAGATGTTCAATCGGTAGAATTGTTTCGCCGCAAATTTCCAGCTTGCTCCTGAACAGCAAGTCGTAAACGCGCACGACCGAACCGGCCAACGTATTTTCTACTGGCACGAGCAAGGCATCCGCCACGCCCTCGTCTATCGCTAGAAACGCCAGATCAAACGTGGCGCGCGGAATGGTTTGGATGCTCTCGCCCAAGAGCTGCACTGCTGCGGCTTCGCTGAACGCGCCCGGTTCACCTTGAAAGGCGACCCGCATGGTTCGAAAATCCCACTTGGACAAGTTTCCTACCCCTCAGCAGCGGTTATCGAATGCACGTTTAACGGCTATAATGGCCCCTGCAATAGCTGCGAGGCATAGGCATGATGACACAAAAACGTCCGCAAACTGGCGATTACGCACCCTATTATGCAGGCTATATAGCCCTAGTACCCGACGGCGATCTGCTCCGCAACCTGGAAACCAGTATCCAGGAATGGAAAACGATGCTCGGTGCGTTGTCAGACGAACAAGCCAATTTCCGCTACCAACCTTCGAAATGGTCGATCAAGGAGACCATCGGCCACGTGGTGGACACGGAACGGATATTCGCCTATCGCGCCCTTCGGATCGCCCGCGGCGATCAGACGCCGCTTCCTGGCTTCGAACAGGATGATTATGTCAGAGAAGGCAATTTTTCAGCGCGCAGTTTGGCCGATCTTTTGGACGAGTTTACGGCCGTGCGCCGTTCGACAGTTATCCTTCTGCGCTCGCTGCCTAGTAGTGTCTGGATGCGCCGGGGAAACGCGAATCAGAAGGAAGTGACGGTGGGCGCGATGGCTTTCATCATCTCCGGGCACGAACGTCACCACCGCTCGATCCTCGAGCAGCGCTACTTACCCGTGCTCAGCCGAATTCCCTAGGTCTGGGCTTCTCAAGTTCCTTTTCCGCCTTTGCCCAGTTCGCGTTGCCCCTCTGCTCTTTCCGCTGTTACAATTTAGCTTTGCCGGCGTCTGCTGATTGATTTTCAATTCACTGGGCTCTGATCCAGCCAGTCGGCAACCCATCTTTATGTTCCGCCGGTCGGTCATTCCAACCGCGGTCATCTGGCCTGGAAGCTCCATCCTGAGAATGTCCTCGGCCCATGAAAGGGAGACAACGCGTGGCAAAATACGATGTGGCGATCATCGGAAGCGGACCGGGTGGTTATGTAGCTGCGATTCGCGCCGGCGAATTAGGTTTAAAAACAATTGTAATAGAGAAGGATCCCTATCTTGGGGGCACGTGCCTCCACGTCGGCTGCATCCCCACCAAAGTTTTATTGCACCACGCTGACGTCTACGATCATTTCAAGAACGCCAGCGAACTTGGATTTGAAGTCGCTGAGATAAAAATCAATTGGGCGAATATATTGGCACGCAAATCGAAAATAGTCACAAAACACGCCAAAGGTATTGAATTTCTTTTTAAGAAGAACAAAGTCGAGTGGGTACAGGGCTGGGGCAAGTACGAAGGACCTGGAAAGGTGAGCGTCGAAAAAGACGGCAAGCGCTCCATTCTTGAAGCCAGCAACATATTGATGGTCAGCGGGTCGGAAGCGAAATCGTTGCCGGGAATTGAGCCCGATCACAAAACAATCGTCACGAATCGGTCGATTCTGGAACTGCCGGAAATCCCCAAAACGCTGATTGTGATTGGTGCCGGAGCCGTCGGCGTCGAATTCGCCTCGATTTACAATTCGTTTGGCACGCAAGTAACCATCCTCGAAGCCCTGCCGCGCCTGGTTCCGGTCGAAGATGAAGAGATTTCTGCCGAACTTGAAAAGGCCTACAGGAAAAAGAACATCAACATTCAGACGGGATGCCAAGTGGATAACGTGAAGAAGGACCCGCAAGGCGTCACCGTCTCGTTTAAGGACAAGGACGGCCGAGCGCAAAGCCTGCAGGCGGAGAAGTTACTGCTGGCTGTCGGCCGCAAAGCCATGACCGAGAACTGCGGGCTGGAGAAATCAAAAGCCAAGGTCAATCGCGGATTTGTATCCGTGAACCAATTCATGGAAACAGACGAACCGGGTCTCTATGCCATTGGCGATATTGTCGCGGGACTGCCGCAGCTTGCCCATGCCGCAATGATGGAAGGTATCGTGGCCGTCACGCACATCGCCGGTAAGCCGACGCACAAGATCGAGAAGACGCGCATTCCAAACGCCACGTATTGCGAACCACAAATAGGCTCTATCGGTTTGACCGAGCAGCAAGCGAGAGAGGCCGGCTATAAAGTGAAGATCGGCAAATTTCCTTTTCTGGGAAACAGCAAAGCCACGATTCTTGGCAATCACGGCGGATTCATCAAAGTGGTCAGCGAGGAGAAATATGGCGAGGTCCTCGGGGTTCATATCATTGGTCCGCTCGCCACGGAAATTCTCGCAGAAGCTGCGACCGTCCTAAACCTGGAAGGCACGATCGACGACATGATGCACATGATGCACGCACACCCCACGGTCTGGGAAGGGATGGGCGACGCATTTGCGTCCGTGCGTGGATTGCAAATTAACGTTTAAGGGTCAGAGCCTAAGGAAGCGGAACACCGAGACCCGGAGATCACCGGGCTTCTGAGAAGAGCGCAGTCAACCGCGGCTCGGTCATGACTAGTGGATTCCAAGTGAACCGACTCGGTTAATCGATGAACCCGCTGCAGATTGTCGACCTCGGACTAATTTCTTACACAGATGCATTTGCCCTGCAGCAACGCATTGTTCTGGCGCGAAAAGCCCGTGTGATTGCCGATGTCGTGTTGTTCTGCCAGCATCCACATGTACTCACCCTCGGACGCAACGGCAAACGGGAACACCTGCTCGCCAGCGAAGCCGTATTGCGGCAGAAGGGTGTGGAGTTCCACAGTTCCAATCGCGGCGGGGACATTACCTATCACGGGCCGGGGCAGGTCGTGGGCTACCCGATACTGGATTTGTCGTCGATCAAGCAGGACGTGCACTGGTACGTGCGTACGCTCGAAGAAGTGCTGATTCGCGCAACCGCTGATTTTGGAATTGAGGCGTACCGCATTAGAGGAAAGACGGGTATCTGGGTTGCCGGCAAGCCTCATGAAGAAAAACTCGCAGCAATCGGCGTACACCTCAGCCGCTGGGTCAGCTCCCACGGTTTTGCCTACAACGTTTCGACCGACCTTCGCTATTTCGATCTGATTGTTCCCTGTGGGATTGCGGAACGCAAAGCTACCTCGCTTGAGAAGTTGCTCGACCGTCGAGTCTCACAAGAGGAAATGAAGCCGCCTTTGATCGAGCACCTCGCCAAGTTGTTAGGCTTAGAAGCAAAAACAATTTCTCCAAATGAACTGCTCGCTCAATTGGCGAGTAGCCCTCTAGCGCAGGAGTAGAGGGAGCGGCCATGCAAGCTGAGAGGGCTTTGCAGCAAGAAGAAAAGGGAGGAAAGCGAAAATGGCCAACGCGCAATCGCAACAAGAAACGAAACTCGAAATAAAGCACGTCTGTCCTGCGCCCCGCGAGCGTGTGTTTCGGGCATGGACGGAAGCGAAAAACCTGGGGATCTGGTTTCATCCTTCAGCAGACCATTCCACAGTTATTTCGCAACTGGATTTGCGGGTGGGCGGAAAGCTCCGCGTGGAGATGCACCACAAGAATGGAGAGGTGCACACACTCAAAGGAGTTTTCAAAACGATTCGTCCGGTCGAGAAGTTGGCGTTCACCTGGGCGTGGGAACCGGACGGTGTAGAAACCCTGGCCACTCTGGAGTTCCGCGATCTGGGTGCAAGCACGGAAATCTATCTAGTGCACGGGAATTTCCCCACAATCGAAGAACGCGACAAGCACAATCACGGGTGGATGGGCTGCTTACTGCAACTTGACCTGTTCCTGGCGGCGCCTAGGCGCGCGTGAGATAGCAAAGCAGGCTTCGGCCAAACCCTCACGTACTTACTTTCTATCCGCAAGCGGGAAATTTCTGGTGCCGGGGCTTCGGAAATCCACCGCTTTTTTCCTGCTCATGGTCACGTCAAGTACCGCAAAGTGGAAGTGGATGTAGGATAGCGTTTGGGGATACGGAGCCACGCAGGCGATGAACGCCAGGGATTTTCGCCGGATGGCCCTGAGTTTTCCGGGGGCCGAAGAAGGCTCACACATGGGCCAGGCCGATTTTCGCGTGGGTGGCAAGATTTTTGCGACGCTGGCATCCATCAAGCAGGGCTACGGGAATGTAAAGTTTACCGTGGAGCAGCAGCAGGCTTTCGTCCGAGAAATGCCGGATGTTTTTCTGCCGATCCCCGGTGGATGGGGACGCATGGGGATGACCCATATTCGGCTAAAGGCGGCCGATGAGCATGTGCTCTATGGAGCACTCGAAGCGGCCTGGAGACTGCGCCTGGACCGAAACGCGAAACCCCAGGGCCGCAAAAACCTCGCCGGCAGGAGCGCCAGAAGTGGGAAGAAGAAGATAGAAGGGCAATGACCATCCATCCAGTCTGCTGAATTGTGTTTGGGAGCGTGCCTATGAACATTGCGATCCGCTGCTTGAGTATTCTTGCAGCATTCCTATTTGGATGCGGTTCTGGGCTGTTGCGGTCGGAGCAGCCGCCCCTTCGCGTTGCCATCGCCGGGCTGGTACACGGGCATGTCGACGGGTTTTTCGCCCATTCTGCTTCGCGCCAAGATATTCAGATCGTTGGGATCAGCGATCCTGACCGCAATTTATTTGATCGTTACGCAGAGAAATTCCACCTTGATTCCGCGCTGTACCACAGCGATCTCGAAGAGACCCTGGTTCGGGCCAAACCGCAGGCCGTGCTCATTTATTCAGACACGTTTGATCATCGCAAAATTGTGGAACTGTGCGCGAAGCATCACGTCTCGGTCATGATGGAAAAGCCGCTGGCCGTAAGTGTTGCCGATGCGCTGGCGATACAACGGGCTGCGAAGGAGGGAAGGATTCAAGTGCTCGTGAACTACGAAACATCGTGGTACGGAAGCAATCACGAGGTTTATGACTTGGTGCACTCGGGCGCAATTGGAGATATCCGCAAGGTTGTGGTGCACGATGGCCATGAGGGCCCAAAAGAGATTGGAGTCGGACCGGAATTTCTGCGATGGCTGACGGATCCGCAGTTAAATGGTGGCGGCGCATTGTTTGATTTCGGCTGTTACGGAGCGGATCTGATGACCTGGATGATGGAAGGAGAGAGGCCGCTCACGGTGACTGCCGTGACCCAACAGATCAAGCCGGCCGTTTATCCGCGCGTCGATGATGAAGCGACTGTCGTGCTTACCTATCGAAAGGCGCAAGCGATCATTCAAGCTTCCTGGAACTGGCCCTTTAGCCGCAAGGATATGGAGGTTTACGGGGAGACGGGATACCTCATTACGGTCGGAAGTAACGATGTGCGAGTTCGTAGGGCCGGCGAAAAGGAAGAGCATGGTTTCGCGGCGAAAAAGATTTCACCACCGTACGATGATTCGCTGACCTACCTTCGCGCCGTACTGCTTGAAGGAGCCAAACCCGATGGTTTGTCGTCGCTTGAGACCAATATAATCGTGACGGAAATTCTTGAGGCAGCCCGACAATCTGCTGCCAGCGGTGAAACGATCCGTTTAGACCCGCAATCCTGATTTGCCTCCCGGGAGGGGCGCTTCCGAGGATCGCAGGTGGTTCGGCAAGGCAGGAGCCCTGAACTTGTCCCCGGATTAGGCGCTTTGCTGCCACCCGATTTATGATTGTGAACCGGACCGTCCGGAGAAGCGTGGATCATGCCAGAGCTAGGTCGCAAACCCAAACTTTCCCACCAGCAGTGTCTCGACCTTTACTACTACATGAGGCTGAACCGCGAGGTCGAAGCCACCATGACCAAGCTGTTTCGCCAGAACAAAATTGTGGGAGGACTGTACTCGAGCCTCGGCCAGGAAGCGGTTTCGGTCGGCACAGCGTATGCGCTCGAGAAAAAAGACTGGATGGCACCGATGATCCGGAATATCGGCGCGCTGTTGGTTAAAGGGGTACCACCCCGCGATATCTTCACGCAGCACATGGCTAAATTCACTTCGCCGACAAAAGGAAAGGATGGCACCAGCCATTTCGGCGATCTCGAGAAGCTTCACATCGTTTCGCCGATCTCCATGCTCGGGGATTTGATCCCGGTAATGACGGGAGTGGCGATGGCCGGCCGCTATCTCGGACAGAAAATTGTGGCGATGACTTGGATCGGCGATGGCGGTAGCTCTACTGGCGTCTTTCATGAGGGGCTCAACCTTGCGGCATCGCAGAAAGCTCCGCTGGTGCTGATCCTCGAGAATAATTTGTGGGCATACTCCACGCCGGTCGGGCGTCAAGTGCCTCTTGAAAATCTGGCCGACCGCGCGAAAGCGTACGGAATACAAAGTTACATCGTCGACGGCAACGATGTGGTTGCGGTTTATACTGCGGCAAAGGAAGCCGTTGACCTTGCAAGGGCCGGCGAAGGACCAATTCTTATCGAGGCAAAGACGTTTCGCCGGCGGGGGCACGCGCAACACGATCCCGCTGAATACGTGCCCGCCCAACAACGCGAATTCTGGGAGAAGCGCGACCCCATCACTCTCTACGAAAGATTTCTCCTGAAGGACAAGCTGCTGGACGTGAAAAGCAAGAAGGAAATCGAAACGAAGATTTCGACTTTGCTGGATGAAGACCGGGAGTTCGCCGAAAACTCGCCGATGCCTCCCCCCGAGCTTGCAGAGGAGGGGGTGTATTGCAGCGGAGATGATTGCCACAAAATTCGGCCGAGCTGGCAGCGGCCGATCGAGGAACTACAGCCGCCTAAGAGCAGTGTGGAAGCGGTGTGGAACGTGGCAGGCTTTGGACGCGGAATCACGCCTGGCGGCGGGATCGCGCCGATCCATTTCGGTGATACGGCGGTGCATCGAAGGCCTGAAAACAAGCCAACTCCCCCCGGCAAACCAACGCTTAGGAAAAAGGCCGCGACGAATCGAGCGTCCAAACCAGTTTCAGCGGGAAAGACGAGTAAATAGCCATGGCCCCCATTACCTTTCTCGAAGCGATCAAGCAAGCCATGTTTGAGGAGATGGCCCGTGATCCGAGCGTGGTGCTCCTTGGCGAAGACGTCGGTGTCTACGGGGGTGCTTTCAAAACCAGCGAAGGTCTACTCCAGAAATTTGGCTGGGAACGGGTCATCGACACGCCGATTAGCGAGAGCGCCATCATTGGCGCGGCGTGCGGAATGAGCTATCTCGGACTGCGTCCGATTGCGGAAATGCAGTTCATCGATTTCATCGCTTGTTGTTTCAATCAACTAACAAATTTCGTGGCCAAAGGGCACTACCTCTGGAATGCGCCTGCACCCATCGTGGTGCGCGGGCCTTCTGGCGGTGGCGTGCACGGCGGCCCGTTTCACTCTGCCAACCCGGAGATGTATTTTCTGCATACGCCGGGGCTGAAAATTGTGTATCCATCCACGCCGCTGGATGCCAAGGGTCTGCTGAAAGCGAGCATCCGGGACAATAATCCAGTCCTATTTTTCGAGCATAAATTTTTGTACCGCCGGATAAAAGAAGAAATTCCAAGCGACGATTACATCGTGCCGCTCGGCAAAGCGATTGTCCGCCGGGAAGGCCATCACCTGACGATGCTTTCCTATGCGGCGATGATGCACACTTCGCTGGAGGCCGCCGATGCTCTTGCCAAAGAGGGAATCGAAGCGGAAGTCATTGACCTGCGGACACTCTTGCCGCTTGACGAGGAGACCATTCTGGATTCGGTGAAAAAGACCAATCGCTGCCTGGTGGTGCACGAAGACACGAAAACCGGGGGTATCGCAGGAGAGATCGCCGCGATCCTGTTCGAAAAAGCGTTCCACGATCTCGATGGTCCGCTGGTGCGGGTAACTTCGCTCGATACGCCGGTGCCGTACGCGCCAACACTGGAAGAAGCATTTTTGCCAAACGCGCAAAAGGTGTTTCGGGCCGCCAAGGCATTGGCCGGCTATTAGCGGCCCGTGGATTTTTTTCATTTTTCCTCTGCTGACCGTTATTATCGATTTGGCTAAACTGCCGCAGACTGCAACCGCGTTTCCGTCCTGCACCGTATACTATTTTTCTAACGGAGCAAGGAGGGGCGCGACGGCTTTTCCCCATCAAACAGTAGTGAGCCAGGTCTGAGATTGATCCCAGCAGGAGGAAGAGGGATGCGACTGGCAGCAGCGTTATTGGCGGTTTCCATTCTAGCGGGAACTCCCACAGTTCTTTCCGCCGCTCCCGACGGCGCAACCATCGTTGGCAAAGTCTCCTACAAAGGCACTCCGCCAAAGTTTAAACCAGTTGACGTGAGCAAGGAGCCAGAATGCGTCAAACTGCATGCGACTAGCCCCCTGGTTTCTGAAGCTGTTGTCGCCGGAACTGCCAATACCCTGCAAAACGTGGTGGTCTACATATCGACTGGCCCCGCGGAGAACACTCCCGCGCCTTTACGGCCCGCCTTGTTTGATCAGAAAAACTGTCACTACACGACGCACGTTCTGGCCCTGCGGACCGGTCAGGAGATCAGCATCTCCAACAGCGATCCGTTTTCCCACAATATTCACCCGCTCGCCAAAATCAACCGGGAGTGGAACCGCATTCAGCCGCCCGGAACACCGCCGTTTTCCTATTCCTATGAAAACGAAGAATTCATTCCGGTGAAGTGTAATATCCATTCTTGGATGCAGGGCTATTTTGTAGTTCTCAGAACCGGCCACTTTGCCGTCACCGGGGCTGACGGTTCGTTCCGGCTTCCGGATCTTCCGCCCGGCAAATACACCGTCACCGCGTGGCAGGAGACCTACGGGACGCAGAAACAGGACATCACCATCAGCGGTGGAGAAACGCAAACCGTGAATTTCGTCTTTGACTTGAAGCCATAAAAATGCCACTTGCCCCCCCGAGGACGCCTCCGCCTTTTGTCCTCCGCCAGTTTGGCTGTAAACTAGACAAGTTGTGCCGTTGACATGGCCGAGTGCGCCCCGGAGTGTAGGTTCCACAAGGCGAGGAGAACCCCCATGGCAGTTGATGTGGTTATGCCCCAGATGGGCGAAAGCATCTTTGAAGGCACCATTACGAAGTGGCTGAAGAAGCCCGGTGACAAAGTCGAGCGGGACGAACCGCTCTTTGAAATTTCCACGGACAAAGTGGACGCCGAAATTCCGTCGCCCTCGGCGGGAGTTCTGCAGGAAATCAAAATAGCGGAAGGACAGACCGTACCCATTCAGACCGTGGTCGCGGTGATTGATGGTGCGGGATCGACCGCTGCCGCACCCGCCCCCGCTCCGGCCAAAGCCGCCGTGACGCCAGCAGCTCCGGCTCCTGCTGCGGCCAAACCTGTTTTGCCCGCACCGGCTTCACAGCCTGTGACTCCTGCCCCAGCTGGCTCTTCTGGCCCCTCGCCAGAGGTTTCTTCCGGCGAACGGGTACACTCTTCGCCGTTGGTGAGGCGGCTGGCCAAAGAGCATGGCATTCATCTTGGTTCGCTTGAAGGCACCGGCGCTGGCGGCCGCATCACCAAGCAGGACATTGAGTCGGCAATCGCGGCACAGTCTGGCACGGCCCCCGCGGCTGCGCCCAAAGCGACAGTCTCCGAGCCTGATGGCGCGCCTCTGCCCCTGGCTCCGCCCGCCGCTCCGCGACCTACTCCACCCCCTCCTGCTGCAGCCCCATTGGCAGCTTCCGGCAGTCCAGCGGTTCATGGCAGCCAGTATGTTCCGGCGTTGCAACTGGGGGTGCCTCGCGACCGCTTGTACTTCGGAGATTACGAAATTCAGCCGATGACCACAATGCGACAGAAGATTGCCGAACATATGGTGGCTTCGAAGCACGTTTCGCCGCACGTGTATTCGGTGGATGAAATTGACATGAGCAAAATCGTTTCCCTGCGCAACAAGACCAAGGACGAGTTCGAATCGCGCTACGGAACCAAGCTCACCTACATGCCCTTCTTTGTGAAAGCCGTGGTCAACGGATTGCGCGCCTATCCCACGCTGAACGCTTCTCTCGACGGCACCAACGTGGTGCTGCACAAGGAAATCAACATCGGCATGGCCGTGGCGCTCGACTGGGGTTTGATCGTTCCGGTGATCAAGAACGCCGACGAGAAAAATATTCTGGGTATCCAGCGCAACATGAACGATCTCGCCGAGCGCGCGCGTTCGAAGAAGCTCAAGCCGGAAGAGGTGCAGGAAGGCACCTTCTCGATCACCAATCCGGGGGTGTTCGGCGGATTGTTTGGCTTGCCGGTGATCAGTCAGCCGAACGTCGGCATTCTGGGGTTGGGGGCCATTGAAAAGCGACCGGTGGTCATCAACGATTCGATTGCCATCCGCTCGATGTGCTACGTAACCTTGAGCTACGACCACCGCGTCGTCGATGGCGCGGTGGCCCATCAGTTCTTGCATAAGGTAAAAGAAACGCTTGAGAACTGGTCTGAACCGCTGGTCTGAACCTGGCTCCGCTCATCGGCTGTATGCTTTCAGAGACCTGATAATCCAAGAAGTTTTTCGCACTTGCCCGCCCACGCGTGAGGGGGCAAGCGCTTTTTTTGCGGGGCGACTAGAAACACGCCGCTCTCGACACACTGGGCCCCGTCCTGTGAGGAAGCGAGTTCTCGCGAAACTTCTAGCGGCGCTTTTTCTTTGCCGGTTTCTTTACCGCTTTTTTCCGCTTGCCTTTGGCCTTTGCTTTCTTGGCAGCTTTGGCGGGCGCCGACTTCTTTGCGGCCTTTTTCGCATGCTTCTTGCCAGCGAGTTTTTTGGCCTCCGGTTTTGCAGCGGCTTTTGCCGCCACCTTCGGAGCGGGCTTGGCCGCCGCTTCCTCTTCGCCATCTTCGGCTGGCTCGTCTTCCACCAAGAGGATCTCTTCTTCTTCAATCACGGGATCGCCTTCACTGCCCAGTTCGTCGTCATCTTCTAGGCGCGAGAGCTCGTCGTCTTCTTCAAAGTTATTCTTCTCGAATTCCATCGTTTCCTCCCCTGGGGGCATATCCTTACTCTTGCTTCTTGGCACAATCCACCAGCCGGAGAAGATTGCTCTCCGTCCCTGCGAATTTGTTATCCCACTCCAACGTGCTTGTCAAGCGTTCAGCGCACAGACGGCACAGACCCCTGAAATTTGCCGGGTCAACGAAGCCGGCATTTCGAAGGAGACGGGAAATCCTATGGCGCAGTATTGCTGGTTGCGGTCTTTTTCTTCGCGCTTTTTGGGGAACTGTTGCTTACCCGGCGCGTCTCCGGCGTTCCTCCTACGGTGTAGATTCGCAGCACCATTCCGCGACTGACCTTCGCGGTTTTCAGACCATTCCATTTGCGGATGTCCTCGGAAGTTACGCTGAACTGATCGGCTACGCCCCCGAGCGTATCTCCTTTACGCACCCTGTAGCGTACCAGGCGGCTTTTCGTCTCCTCGACCGGCCTGGCCGCGGGAATGATGAGCTTCTCGCCGGGCGTCAATCCGGCATTCCGTTCGAGGTCGTTGGCCTCGGCAATGGAAACTGGTGTGACCTGGTATTTCTTTGCAATGGAAGTAATGGTCTCGCCAGCTTCCACGCGATGGCGGCGCCAGCTTACCCATTTGTCGGGCGGAATATCAGCAATCTCGGCGGAAAACTTCTCTGAGGTGCCCTGGGGCAAATGCAACAAAAAGTTGGGATCGTCAGGGGTAATCATGCGCAGAAGCGAGGGGTTTAGGGAGCGCAATGTGGAGACGTCGACGTCGATCGTTTCCGCCACCAGGCGCAAGTCGATGGCGCGCCCGGGCTTCACTACATCGGTCTCTACCGGAGAGTCCGGCTCCACCGCAATTCCATAATGGGCGGCGTCTTTGGCAATCAACGTCATGGCCAGGATGATCGGTACGTAGTTCTGCGTTTCCTGCGGCAGGACGTTGCGCTTATAGAGCTCCCAGAAATCGGCGTAGCCGGTGCGCTCAATACCCTTCTGCACGTTGCCCGGGCCGCAATTGTAGGCTGCAATTGCCAGATACCAGTCGCCGAATAAACCGTATAAATCCCGCAGGTGCTGCGCCGCGGCCCGGGTGGCCATCTCGGGGTCCACGCGCTCGTCCACCCACCAGGTGCGTTTCAGTCCATACTCATTGCCGCGCCATTGCATGAACTGCCAAATTCCGCGCGCGCCAGCCCGCGATAAGGCCAGCGGCTGAAACGCGCTCTCCGCTTGCGCCAAATAGATCAAGTCCTGCGGTACCCCTTCTTCTTTCAATACCCGCGAAATCATCCCCTGGTACCTGCCCTTGCGGCGCAATCCATTCTCGACAATCAACCGCCCGCGCGGGGTCTGGAAGAAATTCAAGTAGGAAACCACTACATCGTTCACGGTGAGCGGCAAATCGTGCGAAACGTTTTTCGCCGCCGCTTCCGCGCGTTCCTTCAACTTTGGATCGACTGGAAAGGTCATCTCGGCCACCTCGTCGATCGGGGCTGGGACGGCGGGCGCTTCGGTAAAACCGTCCCCCGCTCGGTAGGCTTGTAGTTCGTACAGGTAGACCGTGTCGGTGACATGGCGAAACAGTTCGGCAAGCTGCGGGCTACTGTTCGGGTCATAGCCGCTTAGGAGCATCCAGTCCACAGAATCATCGAAATCGCGGCGCGCCGCTTCCAGGTGCCCGGCTTTAAAATTCGTCTCCCCTGCCGCGAACTTTTCCTCGACCCGGGCGATCAAGTAATCAATTCCTCCGGGCGTTGGTGCCAGCAACGAAACCCAGGATGCGGCCGACACCCTAGGCATTGGCAGTGTATTCACCTCCGGCGCGGCTGGCTCCGCCGTTTTTGCCGCTGCCTCGGCCGGAGCTTGCCCAGGTACATGGGCCTGCACGGGCTTCTTGCCACCATCGTCGCAGCCGCACAGCAATGCGGTTAGAAAGAAACAAAGTCCCCCGCTTCGGAGCACCAACCGGCTCATGGCGTTTTGCGGCATTCTCCTATGGTATGTAGCACGTTGTACCCGGGTCAACGAGTACAACACTCTGGGCGTGGCTCATCGCGCACCTCCCCCGCACCGAACGACCCCTCCTCGCCTGGGGTTTGCCAGCTGCGAGGGTGGATGGATCGGCTGCCGCAACGTGTTGGAAGAAACTTAGTTGATCGAACAGGGTTGGCCGGAGGATCTACTTAACTTGGACCTAGGCGCTTACACCTTTGACCAGCTTCCGCGCAGCCATGCCGAACATCAAGCGGGTAATCCCGGTCATGAGCAAGTTTACGCCCAGCAAAATTCCGATGGCCCACACCGAACTTGAAGGCCAGTGGAACCAGATCAGGCCGCCCAGAAACAGGGTGATCAGGCCGTTGATCAGCAACCATATAGAAGCGCCACTGCTGCGCGTTTTGAAGTAGGCGATAATCTCCAGCACACCTTCGGCCAGTATGATTCCCGCCAAAACCAGAGTCAGCGTGCCAACGCTCACAAGCGGGTTGGTAAGGAAATAGAATCCACCGATAAGGTATACGATTCCAATCAACACCTGCCATATGACCCGGCCGGCGCCACCGCCGCCAAACGCGGAGATCAGATGCGCCACTCCGCCAAAAATGAGTAACCATCCGACCAGTAGCGTCACCGCCAGGGCCGCTACCATCGGCTCGGCAATGGCAAAGATCCCCAAAAGGATAAACAGTACCGCAAAACCTATATACCAACCGGTAATTTTCTTTGCCGTTTCTGCCGGTCCCCGCAAACCCTGCACCGGATTCGCTGTACCCATCACGCACCTCCACTTGGATTCGAATTGGATTCGCCGCGACAGCCGAAGCTCGCAGACGCTGTTCATTGGGCGGAAACAGCCTCATTCTACTCTCATCCCGTTCGGCAACCCTACAGATTCTTTCTGCAATCGACGAGGGCACCGGCTGGCGCCCCTGGGCAATCCCTTCTTGACCTTTCGCCTGGCAAGTCCGACTATCACCTTCGACCATCTGAAACGGGCTCGAATTTCATCTTCTAGGAGAAACACAAAGATGCGTTGCAAACGGCAGTCTCGGCAAAAAGTTCGTTCCCTTCCAGGCATTCTCTTTGGCCAATTCCCTGCCGCAATTCTTGTCGGCTTTTGCCTTTTTACCGCCTCCATGCCGGCTCGTGCCAAAGAAGACGAAAAGCCGCTGCGTATCTTCTTTATCGATGTGGAGGGTGGTCAAGCAACGCTGTTCCTTACGCCCGACGGGCAATCCCTGCTGATCGACACGGGCTGGCCAGACAATAACGGCCGAGATGCCGATCGAATCGTCCGCATCGCCAAGAGTGCGGGGCTCTCGCGAATCAATTACGTCCTGATCACCCACTATCATATGGATCATGTCGGCGGCTTGCCGCAGTTGGTAGCGCGGATTCCGGTCGAGACGTTCATCGATCACGGTCCGAATCGCGAAGCGAATGATCCAAACACCGAGCAGGGTTGGCAAGCCTACCAGAAGCTTCTTGCCAGCAACAAATTCAAGCGCATCACGGTCAAGCCGGGAGACATCCTGCCGGTTGAGCGGATGCACGCAACAGTAGTCAGTGCTGATGGTGCGCTCATCGAAGCTCCGCTTCCGGGTGCCGGGGACCCCAATCCCGCCTGCAAGGAATCGGAAACGCGTCCGCCAGACCAGACAGAAAACTTGCGGTCCCTGGGCATTTTTATTGAATTCGGAAATCTGAAAATTTTGGATTTGGGCGATCTTACTTGGGACAAGGAAATGGAATTGGTGTGCCCCCTGAACAAATTAGGCAAGGTGGAGATCTACATCGTGTCGCACCACGGTTCGCAGCAAAGTGGTAGTCCCGCACTGGTTCATGGGATCGAACCGCGTGTGGCGATTATGGACAATGGGGCAAAGAAGGGTGCTTCGCCCTCTTCCTGGGATATCCTCAAGCACTCGCCGCATCTTGAAGATATCTGGCAGCTCCATTTCTCTGACGAAGGTGGCAAGGATCACAACACCTCTGCGGAATACATTGCCAATCCCGATGGCCCCGATGAGGGAAACTATCTTGAAGTGAAGGGAAATACCGACGGAAGCTTTTCGGTATTCAATTCGCGCACGGGTAAGACCAAGCGGTATTAGGATTGCCGGTTCCGACCACGCAAAAGGTGATTTACGGCAGGAGTGCGCGCTGAATGTTATCGAGCCTTTGGTCCTCTTTGTTTTACTTCTGGTTTGGGTTGGAGGTCGTCATCGCCCTTGCCACGCGCACCGGAAAGAGCGTGGGCAAAGTCAGCGACCGTGGTTCCCAACTCGTTCTTTGGATCGTGATCGCCAGTTCAATCACAGCGTGCGAGTGGCTGCGGCATCTCCTCCCGCCGACGATTCCTTATAGCAGCAATTGGTTGCGCATGGTAAGTGTAATCCTCATTGCCGTTGGATTGCTGATTCGCTCTGTGGCGATATTGATGTTGGGGCGAGCCTTCAGCGCCAACGTAGCGATTCGCGACTCACAAAAGATCAATCGAGCCGGATTGTATGGCGTGGTGCGTCATCCCTCCTACCTTGGCATGCTCCTCATCTTCTTGGCGATCGGATTGCACTCGCGCAACTGGCTCTGCTTGGCAATAGCCATCGTTCCTACAACGGCTGCACTGCTCTATCGAATCCATATCGAGGAAGCTGCATTGCGAGAAGCTTTCGGAGAAGAGTACTTGGCCTATAGCCGAGAAACCAAACGGCTCATTCCCGGCGTTTTCTAATCCTTCCGCGATAGTTTAGGGAATGGTGTTTTCGCGTTCGTGCCAATGATGGACAATTTCGCGGACAACCCTGTCGCCCACTTTTTCTGCGGCTTCCAGTGCGGGGAAATAGGCCGAGTAGTTTCCGGACAGCATCGACTGCAGGCTTTCCGCTACGTCTGTGCCTGGTGGTTCGCGATCGTAATTGCTTACCGCGCGCAGAACCAGAACCCGTTTAAAATCGGCGCGGCGAGCCTGATCGAGGAATTTGAGCGCCTGCAGCGTTCCCGAATCCTCCATGGCACTTACCAGATAATTCCCTGCTCCCCGAGTGTAGTAACTGGTCCAGGCTTTGGCCCACTCCTCGAGCTTCGAGCCGTGCCAGAAGGTGCTAGAGGAAAGCTCTGCGCCCAGGGTCACAAAGGGGGGTTTCAGGGCATTGGGGAACCCTCCGAACCGGACACGTGATTTGCGGAGTGAATCGGAATCCTCAAGCGGAAGCTCCTGCGTCAGTTGCAGGGCCCAGGCGGCTAGGCGAGGATTTAGCGTATACACTTCACCGAACTCATCGTCGGCTGGCAGTTCATAGGGAGTGCCCTTGCGCAGCGGCACGTACCCTGTCGGCCAGTTTCCTGGAATCTGCCGCGCATCAATCTCATAGGCCAAGTCCCCATCCACTACCTGCGCAACCCATACTGCCGAGCCCAGCGAAACGTCCGCCGGATCGCCACCAGCAATCCCCGCCACAATCCAATACGCCTTGGACAAGTCGAAACGTGGATCCAAGCCCACAGCCATCACCGTCGCGGCGGCCTTTGCCGTCCCCACGCCAGTCAAAATCCCGAGTACCCCATCCGTGTTCAATCGCACATGGTGGTAGCCACCCGGTAGCGGAAGAATCTGATCCAGGTGTTCACGCTCAACCCACAATTGATACTCACCTGGCGTGTCCCCAGTATCTTCCCCACGTTCGTACATGGTGACCACCACCACCTTGATGGGGATTGGCTTCGGGATGGGCGGGCTTTGTGCCCCAGAAATAAATGGGAGAACTGCAAAGAACAAGAAAATCTCGAAGAAACGTCTGAAGGAAAATCTCAATGCTGTCTCCTAGTGGACCTGCCTGTTATGCTTTCGAGCCAGTAAAGTAAGACTATCGCAGAAGGCCAACAAAGCGAGATCGAATGCATCGGCAAACTATGAATGGAAAGAAGTTGAAAATCGGCTGGGCAACGGCAGGCCGGGTCAAATGGAGCGGTGCTTTGGTTTTTCTGCTGTGTTGCTCGGCGGCTACCCCCGGACAGACGGCCAGTCCGCTACGCTCTAGCAATTTCGAAAAGCGTGCGGCGCGCAATCTCGAGGTCGCCAAAAGCAATCCGCTGGCACTGCGCCATTTCTTGCTGGGCATGCCGAAAGGCGCTGACCTCCATAATCATCTGTTGGGCGCGGTTTACGCGGAAACCTGGATTCGCGTCGCGGCGGAAGACCATCTTTGCGTGGATCCAAAAGAGCATTCCCTGTCGCAGCCGCAAAACGGTGGCGGATGCCTCAGCGGGCAAGTTCCGGCGAGCGAAGCGCTCCGCAATCAATCCCTTTACGACAGTCTGGTCGACGCCTTTTCTATGCGGAGTTTTGTTCCATCTAGCGGGATCAGCGGACATGATCACTTTTTTTCCACGTTCGACAAATTTCTGGCAGCCGATTTTCTCCGCTTGGGAGAGTATGTTGACGAAATCGCTTCCCGCGGGGCGGCCGAGAACGAGCAATATATGGAGCTGATGCACACACCGGCTTTCGCGCGTACCGCCTCCATCGCCCAGGAAATTGGATGGCAGGATGACTTGGCCGCCCTGCGGCAGGCAATTCTGAAGCGCGGGATCGCAGAGGATATCGTTAGCGCCAAGGCAGAGCTTGACAGAACGGACGAAATTCGACACCAGCGGGAGCACTGTGGGCAGGCAGACGCCACAGGTGCCTGCCTGGTTAGGGTCCGGTTTCTTTGCCAAGTCCTGCGCGGCTTTCCCAAAGCGATTGTATTCGCACAGACCCTGTTTTGCTTTGAGCTTGCCTCAGCCGATCCACGATATGTCGGAATCAATCTCGTGATGCCAGAAGACGGCTACATTGCCATGACCGATTACGCTTTGCAAATGCGCATGGTCGGCTTTCTGCACGATCTTTATCCGAAAGTGCATATCAGTCTCCACGCCGGCGAATTGGCGCCGGGCCTGGTACCGTATGAGGGGCTCTGCTGCCACATTCGGCAAGCGATCGAGCTGGCTCATGCCGAACGGATCGGGCACGGTGTGGACGTGATCTATGAAGATCGTCCGCACGAACTGCTAAGAGAGATGGCCAGGAAACACGTGATGGTCGAAATCAACCTCACCAGCAACGAAGTGATTCTGGGGGTCAGCGGGCGGGATCATCCGCTTCCCCTCTATCAGCAATTTCACGTGCCCGTGGCCTTGTCGACAGACGACGAAGGAGTTTCCCGCATTGATCTGACGCACGAATATGTGCGCGCGGTGGAGTCCTATGGCTTCCGATACCCTGAGCTGAAGCAGATGGTTCGCACGGGTATGGAGCATAGTTTTCTTCCGGGCGCGAGCCTGTGGGCACGGCCGGATGAGTTCGCTCAGGAGAACCCTGCCTGCGTAAAAGATTCCCCGGGAGCGCAGAAGCCATCGACCGGTTGCAAAGATTTTCTGGCTGCAAACGAAAAGGCCAGCGCACAGTGGGAGCTAGAGAGACGCTTTAGCGCGTTTGAGCTTTTGTACTGAAGCTCGGGATCAATATCGGTGAGGACACGGCCGAACGGGGGCGGTTTCGTCGCTGTAAGCGCGAACCTCCGGGCGATTTGCCTGCTGGTCGATTCGTTCAAACACTTCCGTCAGCAGCAGTCGACGCTGGGCTAGAAGCTCTTTTCTGCGTGTGCCTATGTGCGGCACCTCGCGCATGGCTTGCAGAAAGGAACTCCAGGTGTCCCAACGCAACACCAAGGGGTCGAACCCCAGTTTTAGCAACAGTACGCCTGCATGTTTCATGAACTGCTCGGCAGTGTCGAGATGCATCCAGTGAGCCCAGAGCCGATTGCGTTCATACACCGCGCGCACCCGCTGGCGGCTGAATCGCGAACCGATGGTGGCTGAACGGGCATGCCAGATGGCGCTGCGCGGTTCATAAATCGTCGGGAAGCCTTGTTTCCAGGCTTTAATGCCGATCTCCACATCTTCCCAGCCGTAAGGCGCGAACAATTCTTCGAATCCTCCGATCGCCAGGAATTTTTCGCGATCATAAATCGTGGAGCAACCATTTCCCCAAAACGTCAGGTAAGCAACTCCGGTGGGTGGTTCTCGTTCGCTCACAAAATAGCGTTTGTGTACGCCGAGAAAACCGCGGCGGAATTCTCCATACTGGCCGCCGCCAATCAGTATGCCAGTCGCGGCGTCATACACTTGGCCAACGACTCCGAAGACGGAAGGATCGCTGAAATGCGCAATGAGCGGGCAAAGAGTATTCGGCTCGAGCGCGACATCGTTATTCAGCACAAACACCCAGGAATATTTTGCTGCGCGAACACCTCGGTTTACAGTCGGCGAAAAACCTCGCCGAGACGAAGCGGTTTCAAAGCGTATCGATGGGTAGTGCTCCCCTAACCACCGAGCGCTGTCGTCGTTGCTGTGGTCATCGGCAATCACGATTTCTGCGGGCAAAGAAGTCGCTGCTTGAAATGCGGCAACCGATTCCACCACACTCGGAAGGAATTTCTGCAGCAGCGGGCGTCCGTTCCAGCTTGGAACGACCACGCTGATGCCAGGAGAGGTGGAATGGTCGACGGGCAAAGTACCTCCAGCATAAAGCGAAACGTAGCGATTGAAAACTTCCGCCAACGTGCGTGTCGCCAAAGTGCGAGAAGTCTAAGCCCAACCGGCCGCCCCCCATTGACCCTCTGGGTATCTCCTTCTAACATTCAGAAGTGTGCTGTTTTTTTGAGCACCCGGGGCATGCGTTATGCGCAGGATGTTATTTTTTATTGCACTTCTTTTCGTTCCGCTCTGTGCCTTCGCGCAAACCGCGGATGACGTCATCGACAAGTACGTGGAAGCGCGCGGGGGGTTGGCCAAGATCAAATCGATCCAGTCCGAACGCGTGCGTGGCACCCTCATGTTTGCTCCCGGCGTGGAAGGCCCGTTTGTGGTGGAGCGCGAACGGCCCTACAAGATGCGCATGGAAGTTTCCTTCCGCGATCAAACATTGATCCGGGTCTATGACGGTAAATCCTCCGGGTGGATCTACAATCCGTTCGGCGCCGACGCTGCTGTGACACCTATGAACGAGAACGAGTTACGCAATATCGCGGATGAGGCGGATTTCGAGGGCCCATTTATCAACTACAAAGCCAAAGGGAATCAGATGGAATATGCCGGCAAGACGACAGTAGAAGGCAAGCCGGCTTACAAAATCAAACTAACCAACAAAAATGGCGACGTCAGTTATTTTTCCTTCGATGCCGAGTCATTCCTGCTGCTGCGTTGGCAGGGCAACCGCAAGAACGGGGACCACGAAGTTCCCTGGGAATCCTATTTCCGGGACTATCGCGAGATTAACGGGCTCGAATATCCATTTCTGATTGAATCGAGCGCGCCAGGAACGGACCAGGCGCAAAAAATCATGGCCGATAAGATTGAAGTGAATGTGACGATCAGCGAAGCCCAGTTCAAGAAACCAAATATTCCTGCCGCGGCGCCTGCGACTCCGCCCTCGGAGGGAACCCCGACAACACCGCCAAGCACAGGAGCACCAGTCGCGCCTGGCAAGCCGAATTGAACGGAATGAGGAGTGAAACCTGCTCTCTTTGTAACAGTTGCAGGTATCAGAGAAGAATCGAATCGGCCAAGGGCGCAACGTTTACGCTCTGCCGGCTTTCCGAGGCCGATCCGAGCTTCCCCAAATACCCTCGACTGCCCGTGCTCGCCTGCACGGGCTACACCCCCAAGGCGTCAACCGTTTCAGAACAATAATTTTTCATCCATTCCCGCTTCCGACGGGTCAATCCAATTCTTGGCTGTCATTGCTCTGCATTTTGCCCTGTGCTAGCATCGGCTCGATAAGAAGAGCGGACCAGGGATTTTTTTCGATTCTCCTTCGCCCCAACAGTTCGGGACCCAGGTAGGGCCGCGCTCTCCTTCACCAACAACTCGCCAGGCGCCGGCCCGCGCCTGAGTTTTTTTCTGCGGACCTCCACCCGGTGACCCTGTTGGTCACATCCACGTGGAGGACTGCGATGAAAGTTTATTCGACCAAGGACATCAGAAACGTTGGCATTGTAGGCCACGGCGGCACCGGAAAGACGCAACTGGTGTCGTCGTTATTGTTTACCGCCGGGGCGACGCCGCGCTTCGGGAAAGTTGCGGAAGGCACAGCAACCACCGATTGGGACGAGGAAGAAATCCAACGAAAGATCACCATTCAAACAGGAATTGCCCACGCCGAATGGCCGTGCACGTTATGCGGCGGAAACACAGTAAAAGTAAATTTCCTGGATCTGCCCGGCTACTCCACGTTTATCACCGAAACGAAGGCTTCGCTGATCGCCGCCGATGGCGTGCTGATCACCGTGGATGCGCACGTCGGCGCGCAGGTGACCACGGAAAAGGTGTGGGATTACTGTGCGGAATATGATGTGCCGCGCGCGTTTGTTCTGACGTGGATGGACCGCGAACTGGCGAGCTTCGAGCGCTCGCTCGAATCGTTGCAGGAACTGTTTGGTCGCACCGTTGTTCCGCTGCAGATGCCGATTGGCACGGAAAAAGGATTTCGCGGAGTGATCGACCTGGTGGCCATGAAGGCTCATTTCTACACGCCCGATGGAGATGGAAAAGCCACGATCGATCATATTCCCGATGCGCTCTTAGACGAGGCCAAGGAAGCGCACGAGCGTTTAGTCGAGATGATTGCCGAAGGTGACGACGAAATGATGGAAGAGTTTTTCCGCGAAGGGACCATCCCGATTGAGGATCTGATTCCGGCGGTGCGGCGAGCCATTGTCAGTGAGAAAATTGTTCCGGTGTTGATGATTTCTTCCACGCGCAATGTCGGGAATGCCAGCTTGCTTACCTTCTTGGCGGATGTATTCCCCCATCCAGACGAGCACTCGCAATTCGGTTTTACCGAGCCACACGGCAAGGGCGAGCGAATAGACCGGAAATACGAGGATGCCCAGCCGCTTTCCGTGTTTGTGTTCAAGACCCTGGCGGATCCATTTTCCGGGCGCATCAATTATTTCAAGGTGAAGAGTGGCGTGCTGAAAAACGATGCCACGCTGCAGAATTTCAACCGGAATATTCCCGAACGGTTTCAGCACACCATGATCGTGCAGGGAAAGCAGCTCTCGGAAGTGCCGGAACTGCACGCCGGGGATATCGGTGCCATCGCTAAAATCAAAGAAACAGTCACTGGCGATACGCTCGGAGACAAGGCCGCTGCGATCTTCTATGAGCCCGTGAAATTGCCGGAACCGTCGATTACCTTTGCCGTGGAGCCCAAGACGCGCGCGGATGAAGACAAAATCGGCGTGGCGATTCACAAAATCATGGAAGAAGATGCGGCGCTGCGTTTTTCCCGGGATCCCCAGACGAAGGAATTCTTATTGGCAGGCAACGGTCAGCAGCACGTCGAAGTGGTCGTGGCGAAACTGCAAAAGCGCTACAACGTCAATCTCACGCTGAAGCCCCCAAAGGTTCCTTATCGAGAGACCATTCGCGGCAAGGCTGACGCCGAGGGCAAACACAAGAAACAATCGGGTGGACATGGGCAGTTTGGCGTTTGCCGGGTGAAATTTGAACCGACCGAACGTGGCAAGGGCATCGAATTCGTCGACGACGTATTTGGCGGAGCGATCCCGAAGAACTGGATTCCTTCTGTGGAACGCGGGATTCGCGAAGCCGCCGCTCGCGGCTACCTGGCCGGATTTCCAGTCACGGATTTTCGCGCGACGTTGTACGACGGCAAATACCACGACGTCGATTCCTCCGATATGGCTTTCCGAATCGCCGGATCATTGGCATTCAAAGAAGCCATGAAGATTGCCAGACCGTCGCTGCTCGAGCCGGTCATGCACGTCGAAGTGTTCGCTCCGGATCAGTACTCCGGAGACTTGATGGGCGATCTCAGTAGCCGGCGCGGGAGGATCGAAGGCAGCGAAGCGCGTGGGCACAACGTGATCGTGAAAGCGATCGTGCCGCTTTCCGAAATGCTTTCCTATGCAACCGACCTGACGTCGATGACCCAGGGAAGAGCCAGCTACTCCATGGAATATTCCCACTACGACTATGTGCCAAGCGAACTAGGCGAGAAAGTTATCGCCGCCCACAAACTGGCTCACGGCGAAGCCCTCGTCGAGGAAGAAGCCTAGCCGAGCGAGTTCAGAGAGACGGGCCAGGGAATCAGGGGGTTAGCTTAGCTACGGAAGAAACATGCCTGTGTGTCGCTGGTGTTCGGTAAAGGTTGATCCGAACTCTTGAAAAAGGAACGCTTCTTCGCGTTTGGCCTTGATAAACAAAGAGAAGAATAGAAGGCAGAAGCCCAGAAGATCGCGCAATTCGCCTTGGATCATTCCGCTACCAATTACGCCCAGCAGGATGCCAGTGTAGATCGGGTGACGGATCTGGCTGTAAAGACCTTTGCGAATTAATTCGTGATTCTCTTTGAGGGTGACAGTGCCGCTCCAATTGGAACCGAGGGAGAGGCGGGCCCAGATGGCGATGGCCACGCCTACGGCCGTCAGGATCAGGCCGGTCCACCAAATGACCGGAACGGCTGGAAGCATCCGGAAATAGAGCCACGGCCAAGGTGCAGTCCTACCAAACAACAACCAGAACCCCCCTACCAGCAGCAAGATGTATTGCAAACGCTCCTGGATACCTTCTCTTTGCTTTGCTCGTTTGATAGCGAATGCCATTAGCAGCCAAACCGATGCCAGCACCATCCAGCACCATTTGGCTAACTGCATGGCGCGATCTGGCGTCAGTTCTCCGTGAACGAGACGTTCCAACATGGCTACCCCCGAATCCCCAGCTGGGTCGGGCCGCTTCGCCGCCCAGGCAAAACCTATCACTGGTCCCCTTGGCGCATCTTCTTGCGCAACCGTGCAATCCACTTTTGCTCGGCAACAGCCTGCGCCTGAAGGAATTTCACGACCTCCCCACCCCACTGGCCGAGCGGGATACCGGAGGAAAGGTTGGCAAGCAACGCAGCCCGTCCTCTGAGCCATTTCTCGCGTTCGTCGACAATGCGGTTGCGTGTAGAAGCGTCGAGAATCTCAAACAGCCCCACGCGAAAGGAAAACGCTTCGGCTGATCCCGCTGCCTTCCGTGAAAACTGCGAAAGCCTGTCGACAATCTCCTCGCGGCCTTTAGCCGTGAGGGTATAAAGCTCCCGGGTTTGCCCGCGCTCGCCCGCCGCTTTGCGGTGGCTGACCCAGCCATTTCTGACGAATCGTTTGAGCAGTGGGTAGACCAGGTTGTTGTGCATCTCGACCTGCCCGGTGATGAAGGCAATCTGTTTTTTAAGGGCGTACCCGTGTTTCGGGCCTTCGAGCAAGGTAGAGAGAAGCAATAGATCATTCATGACTGTGTCAGTATTGTACTAATAGAAGGTCGTGTCAAGGAAAAAGCAGGAGGATCGGCTGCGCTTGGCGACTGACGGCAGAATTGAAGTTGCTAGAGGGGAGAAAGAAGGCGAATACTGTTGGGCATGAGAAAAAACAACCCGGTGACAGTTGGTCTGCCGACCAGAGCGATTCACGCAGGAGAGCCGCAACGGCACGGAGTGGGCGCCGCAGTCACTTCGGCAATCGTGCGCTCCTCGAGCTTTACATTTTCTTCAAGCGAAGAGATGAAGAGGTGGGCCGAGGGCAAAAGCAAAGCCTACATTTACACGCGCTATGGTAATCCAACGCTGGCCGTGGCGGAAAAGAAGCTCGCCGCGCTTGAAGGAGCAGAAGCGGCGATTGTGACTTCCTCGGGAATGGCGGCGATTGCCAACACCTTACTGAGCGTTGTCCGGAATGGAGACGAGGTCATTTCGACAGCGCAACTCTACGGAGGCACCTACCGGCTAATGCGCGATGTTTTTCCTCGCTTTGGCATAACCGTGCGACAGGCGCGGAGCTCTCTTCTGGGAATCGAGAAATTGGTCACGGCGAAAACGAAATGCTTGTACGTGGAGACGCCCACCAACCCGGCTCTGCAATTGGTGGATCTGCGGAAAGCCAGCGCATTTGCCAGGAAGCACAAATTGCTGACGGTTGTCGACAACACCTTTGCCACGCCGATTCTGCAGAACCCGCTGGCGCTCGGAGCCGACATCGTGGTGCACAGCGTTACCAAAGGGTTGGCCGGACATTCCGATTTATTGGGGGGCGTGGCGCTCGGAAGCTCCGAACGTATCGCGCCGGTGCGGCAGATGGTGATTTTTCTTGGTGGTTGCATGGACCCCGAAGTCGCATTTCTGCTGATGCGAGGCATAAAAACACTGGGCCTGCGCATAGAACGGCAATGCCAGACCGCTTTGCGAGTGGCGAATTTCCTAGAGAAACATCCGCGGGTAGAGCGAGTACAGTATCCCGGCTTGCCGTCACACCAAGATCATGCGTTGGCGAAAAAACAGATGCGTGGATTTGGCTCGATGCTGGCGTTTGATTTGAAGGGTGGATTGCCCGCAGCGCGAAAATTCTGCGACCGCGTGCAGCTATTCCTACTGGCGGCGAGCCTTGGCGGCGCAGAGTCGCTGGTGCTCCTGCCGATTTACAGTTCGCACTACCGCATGAGCGAGCAGGAACTGCGGCGCGCGGGGGTAAAACCAGGAACCGTACGCGTCTCGATTGGATTGGAAGATGCGGCGGACCTCATCGAGGATTTGAACCAAGCACTCGGTTAGGCTTTCCATAGGTTTGCTATTCACTCAAACTGCTTGCGGTGCCACTACCGGGGGGACTTGCCACTCTTCGTGCTCCGGCATCATCGACTTCACAATGTCTTCCAGTTCATGCGAACTTTTGACCTGGTCAGGATAGTTATGCGAGGTCAACTCGAACGAACAGCCATAATGAGCGCGGACGCCTTGCAACTCCTCTTGCAAGCGATAGGCAATGCGCTTGGAATTCAAAGTATCGGTCTCGGGTAAAACGATGCCGAACAAATCATCCGCAAGGCGATAGATCGAATCGGTGGGCCGCAAACGCTTGGACATGGATTTGGCGGCGTCGCTCAGTCCGGCATTCTGATCATTTAGGGAAGCTTTTGCGCCGGGCTTCACTCGTATCAGGACCAAGGAAAGGTTTTTCTCCATCGTCAGCGCGCGCCGAAATTCCATAGTGAGACGATCCCAGAAATGGTTTTGATCCGGCATAGATTTCAGCTGATCGGTGCTGGCCTGGATTTGCAGTTCGACGTTGCGTTCGAGTTCCGACAGCAGTTGGTCCTTGATTTTCGTGAAGGAGCGCTGCCGATCAAAAAGATAAACCACAAAGAGCACGGTGATGGCGCAAAAGCCAAAGAATGTGGCACGCAGCGTCCACTCGTTGCCTTCAGGATGAACAAACACCATCGGATACATGAAGCTGGCGAGTCCTCCTGCAAGGACCAGGACGAATACCGCGGAGAAGAGGGTGAGCTGCAGGCCGCGTCGGTCGAGGCGGTCGAGCTCTTGTCGATTGATCGTCGGCATGGGCACCTGTCACGGCAACTCTCCCAACAGAAGGGTTCCGGGAGTCGCTGCTATGTATAGGGAAGATTCCGATCTACGGAAGTTTGGGGCAATAGGAGGAGAGTACTGGTGTGATGAAACAGGCATTACGCCATGCGCCTAGAGGAAAATGGCGATCCTACGGCTTGCCGGAACGGGGAAGAGGAAGCGCGAAGGCCAGGTAGACACCCCCCGAGGGCGACTTCGGATCCTTGCCGCCACCGGCGGCGATAACTACAAATTGGCGCCCGTTGACTTCATAACTTGCCGGTGTAGCGTTCCCTGCAAATGGCAAGGCAGCTTCCCATAACAACTCGCCGGTCGACTTATCGTAGGCACGGAACTTCCTGTCAAAGTTCGTGGCGCCAATAAAAAGCACTCCTCCCGCCGTCACGATCGGACCGCCGTAATTCTCCGTGCCAGTATTGTTCACTCCTTCGGCGGCCAGTTCCGGGTATTCACCAAACGGAATTTTCCAAACATATTCGCCGGTGTTGAGATTGATCGCATTGAGTGTCCCCCACGGGGGCGCCACGGCGGGATAGCCATCGGGATCGTAAAAGCGCTTGTATCCGGTAAGGTGATATTTCATCCCCAGAGAGGACGGCGCGGAGGGTTCCACTTCTTTGCTTTTGCCGGTGGCCAGATAGTCCAAAAGCGATGTAAGTTGACCTTCCGAAATGTTGGGGAAACCGGGCATACGGCCCTTGCCATTTTTGATGGTTGTGGCGATGGATTCGGAATCCTGTCGACTCGCTATGCCGACAAGCGAAGGGAATGCGGGTGGTGATCCCTCCCGATCTTCGCCGTGGCAGATACTGCACTGGCCGCGGTACAAAGCGCCCGCGCCGCTGAAAGTTTCACTTTCAGCTAGCGCACCGGTCCAGGCAATATCGTTGGCGTTGATGTAGAGGATTGCCGATTCGGGATCGACCGCGGCACCACCCCATTCCGCGCCGCCATCAAAGCCGGGGAAAACCACAGTGTCTTGGCCGACGGTGAAGGGCACGAACTGGCCGCCGTTGCGAAATGTGTGAAATTTTTCGACCGCCCATTGGTGCACCTTCGGGGTGCGATTGGTCAGATTCGTTTCGTTTAGAGTTTGTCGCGAAAAAGGCGCGGGTTTCGTGGGAAGCCCTTGCTGTGCGGCAGCCATTTCGCCGGGCAGGTCGCTGGGGGGATAGGGCCGATACTCGATCGGAAAAAGTGGCGTTCCATTGGCGCGATCGAAAAGAAACACGAAGCCTTGTTTGGAGGTTTGGGCTACTGCATCTATCTTTTTGCCGTTCCGCGTCACGGTGAGGAGCACTGGCGGCGCCGGAAAATCCCGATCCCACAAATCATGTTTGACGCCTTGAAAATGCCAGAGCCTCTCGCCTGTCTGTGCGTTCAACGCGAGCAGGCAATTGGCGAAAAGATCGTCGCCCAGGCGGTCGCCCCCGTAAAAATCGAATGCTGCCGAACCAGTGGGAACGTACAGAATGCCGCGTTCGGGATCGAGAGCCATGCCAGCCCAATTGTTTGCGGCGCCGCTCGTTTCCCAGGATGAAGCGGGCCAGGTTTCATGGCCAAACTCACCCGGGCGGGGAATGGTGTGGAATGCCCAGCGCAGTCGTCCCGTGAGCACCGCAAACGCCCGAATGTCGCCGGGAGGTGCGGGAAGTGTTTCGGGGTTTCGCCCCCCAACGATGAATAGATCTTTGTAGACAACCGGGGGGCTGGTCAGATAGACGGATTGAGCGGACGCGGGTTCGCGCCCGAGTTCTTCCCGCAAATCGATACGGCCGCCCTTGCCAAAGGAGCTCACAGGTTGCCCTGTCTTTGCGTTTAAGGCATAAACAAAATTCATCACGCCCGCGAGAATACGTTTGTCCGTACCGTTGGACCAATAGGCGAGGCCGCGATCGGGTTGCGTGCCGGTGACGCCGGAATCAAATTTCCAGAGGAGCTTCCCGGTGCTCGCGTCTAAGGCGAATATTTTTTGCGTGGGCGTAATTCCGAAAAGAACGCCGTCTACGATGAGGGGACTGGATTGCAGGCCACCCCGTTCTTCGGTGTCAAAACTCCAGGCAAGTTTCAGGTTTTTTACGTTCGTGCGATTGATTTGCGTCAGCGGAGAAAAATGAGTGCCTTCTGGCGTCCCACCGTAGGTGGCCCAATCCTGGTTCAGCTTTCCTGATTTCATCTGTGCCGAACTTGCCTGCAGAATAAGGCAGCAAGCGATCAGAAGCGTAAACCAGGTAGAGAATCGCATCAGCATTCGGTCGCAACGACAAAGGTAGAATCGGAAGCCACGTAGCCATAAGCCATCCGTGGCGTAGTGAAGGCAAACCCGGGATTGCCGGCTTTGTCGAGCAAGATGATCCCTCCCGTGCCCCTTCCGCGCGCGCTCAGCAGTTTCACCGCTTCTTGGGCGGCGTGCATTGCCAGGGCAGGAGACGGAGTTCCGCGAAGCGAATCAGTTGCTGACTTGGCCATGACAATTCGCATGATGGCTTCGCCATATCCGGTTGAGGAGGCACCGCCTGTTTCAAAATCCGCGTAGCAGCCCGAACCAACCAGCGGTGAATCGCCGACGCGCCCCGGGAGTTTGCAGCAGATGCCGCCCGTTGACGTCGCAGCGAACAGCCGTCCTTGGCGGTCGATTGCAACGGCACCTACCGTGCCTTGATCGTGGCCACGATGATGCTCCGCGGCGTGCGCATCTTTGCTGCAGCGAAGCCAGGCCTCGCGCTCAGCCGGCGAAACCAGGTCTTCGGGACGGCAAAAAGTCAATCCATGTTGCAAAGCAAAGCGTTCCGCGCCCTCCGAGATGAGCATCATATGGACGCACTGTTCGAGTACCTGACGCGCCAGGCGAATTGGGTTTTTAATTCTTCGAAGCCCGGCCACCGAGCCGGCTTTGAGCGTTGCCGCGTCCATCACAATCGCATCGCACTCTACCTGGCCGTCGAGGTTAAGATGAGAGCCGAAACCCGCATCAAATGCCGGATCATCTTCTAGAATGGTGACAGCCGTTTCAATCGCATCGAGCGCGTGGCCACCCTTAGAGAGAATCGACCAACCAGCCCTAAGTGCTCGCTGGCAACCCGCCTTAGAAGCTTCGACCGCATCGTCAGGAATGTCCCAAGCGCCACCATGAACAACGAGCGAAGGAATCATAGGAAAGGAGAATTGCAGAGCTCCGAGAATTTGTCCAGCGCGGGCGGAGCAGTCTTGGGGAGGTAAAATGCCGAGGAAGGCGGGTCAGGAGCTCGCTGCCGACTCTGCGGCGAAAGTTTGAATCGAACTCGCTAAACGCGAATGGCTGCAGCAATTAAATAAAGAAATCGAGCGCCGACAAAAGCAAGCCCAGAACCAGGAGAAAGGCTCCCCAGGAAAAACGGCGTTCCGGCAGATGAACCATGGTGCGCACGAAACTTGCCGGAATGACCACAAGTCGCGAAGTCGCACGGCGTTCATAGAACGGACCAGACGGCACATACCGCGAGAGATTGCGGCGAAATACCGAAAGTTCGTTGTCTACCCAGAACGTAAGTTCGTGCCGGTACCGCCATAGATAGAGCGCGCCACTCAGGGTGACGATGTAACCCATGACCGTCAGAAGGCCAAGATTTGCTCCAGAACCCCAATAAAGCATAAGACCTCAAAGAGACCGGGAGTGTGAGTTTAGGCCTCTTCGTGGATCGTGGCAAGTCGAACAATTTCAAATTCCTTTTGTCCGTTGGGCGTAGCCACCAGTACTTCGTCCCCGACTTTTTTATTCAGTAAAGCCCGGCCGATGGGCGACGTGGTGGAGATTAGACCCTTCTCCACATCCGCTTCTTCAGTGCTGACCAATTTGTATTCGAGTTCGACACTTTTTTGCATGTCAAGAACAACGATGCGTGAGCCGTATCCTGCGCGATCCTTGGGGATGTTGGTGAGGTTGAGCATGCCCAAATCGCCCATGCGTTTCTTCAAGTTGCCAATCTTGGCGTTGACGTAGCCCTGGCGTTCCTTGGCGTATTTGTATTCGGCGTTTTCCGACAGATCACCGTGGGCGCGCGCGACGGCGATTTCCTTCGGAAGATCGACATTCAGTTCGTGCTCGAGCGCGTCGAGCTCCTGCTGCAATTTCGCTTTTATTTTAGAAAGAGGGTCAGACATTTGTTCCTGCGTCGAAGAAAAAGTATGCGGAGCCCGGCTCGAAGCCGAACTCCGCTAGCGACATTATAGAGGGGAGCGAAATCAGGCGACAAGAGGGTATCCAGAGGTTGTTTCTAAAGTTAAGTAAAGAAACGATTTAGGCAGAGAGAACGTCCCATCACTTCGCCCGTTTCGCTCGATTGGCTGGCGGTCTTAGCCCTAGCATCTGAGGTCGTCAGCGCGGGAGTCTAAAGGAAAATACATGCCTATCACCGTGCTAGGGAGTGGCAGCTGGGTGTTTTCCCGCGGCAACGGGAAAGTGCATCACCACCGCCAGGGGCACAAACTGAGTTCCCTCGGCACCGGGAATGGTCACCGACAATCTCTCTCCGCCATCTGCCGCTTTTAAGATCTTGCCGCCTTCGACGCTGGTTAGTTCTTTGCCGCCAAAGAGCAAGAGCTCGTACCCACGGCCAGGAATGCCTTCCAGTTCCAAGGTGAGTTGCGTGCGCGCGGCATTCCAGTTCTCAGAGAGAACCCGCAAACCTTCACTTTTCCCTCCAAGTTCCGGAAGTTGAGAGATGTAGGTAATCGCAAAATCATCTCGAATTCGAATCTTCAGAATACTCGGAGAGCCGGAGACGGGAAATTGCGTAACCAGGTGTTGATCGCTTTCATTGGCCCTGACTTGAAATGGTATAGAACGCCCATTGAGCTCCACGCTCTGGACTTCGGCGCGCAAGCTTAGAGCCGGCTGAAATTCAAAAATGCATTCTCCAGCTTGAGTTGGACGAACATCGAGCGTGATTTCGCTGGGCGTACGGCGGAACTTGACATCGAGCGCGACGTTTCCCGCGCGAAGATTACGCAGGCCAAATGACGACCAATCCGCGGGCAGCGAAGGCGCGAGAGTGATCGTGTGCGCAACCGCATCGACCCGCAATCCAAACAGGCCGCGCAGCAATGGGCTGACTACCATTGCCGCTGACCAGATCTGATGCGGCGAACTGGTGGAAAGATCCTGGTAGTAGTCGCCTGAAAGAACTTCTGTAACATGGCCGGGTGATCCATCGAGCGCGAGCAGCGCGTTTGCGCGCAGATTTTGCAGTCCGGCGTGGATCTGATGATAGTTATATGCCGCGACAGAAGCCCAACCCGTGAACAGCGGCCAAACTGAGCCAAAATGATAGCCGCCGGCACTGTAGTTAGCGGAACTGTTTGAAATAATGCGCATTCCCCAATCGGTTGTGTGATCAGCGCCGGAAAGGCGTGAAATTGTGCTCTTCGAATTGGCACGATCTAGCAAGTTGAACCACATTGGGACAGTTGCGAGCACGCTCGGCTCAACCACTTGCTTGTTGTCCTGGCCAATCGCAAGAGCGTAGATATTTTTCTCCGAAGACCAGAAAGCTGCGTTCACTTTGAGTTGTTGTTTGGCAAATTCAAGGGATAGCGATTGCCATTCCGCGTCTCTATTGGTCCATTTTGCAAGTTGAGCGAGTGCCCGAATTGCTTCTGCGCCCACGCCACTCTGGTACAGTTCCGATTTCAGCGGCAAGAGCGGCCCGCCCTCGATCCATCCGTGACCTATTCCAAAATTCTTTGGTAAACCATTTTGGTCATAGGTCGAGTGAAGGAATTGATAAGCCTTCCAAAGATTGCTCCATCGATCATTTGCGAAGGAAACATCACCACTCGTTCTTACATAATCTTCGGCGGCGATGATAAAGAGTGGAGTTGCGTCGGCCGACGCTGTCCCGTATGGAAAGTCCTTGAACCAATTCACTAGCGAAGCAGTCTGGGCTATTTCGTGGGGAATTCTGCCGTTCTCCTGTTGAAACTTGATCAGGAAATTCAGCGCATCTTTCGTCGTTGCAAAATCTCCCATGCTATTAAGCGCGAGCGAGCTCCACTCTGAATCGCGCCCGAAATACCAGGCAAAGCCCGGCCGCTGCGAATCGCCGGAGGTTCGGTATCCCGCAACAAGTCCCGAACCCAAGTACGGGCTTTTGACTACTCCTTGCAGCACGCTCACACGCGACCAGTCATACGCTTGTTGAAGTTGTGCGTCGGGAAGTTCCACACTTACCGTGCGCGCAAGATACTCCGAGTAAAAATTGGCAGCGGACTTCTCTAGCTCGGCGTGTTTGTCGACTAGCTTTCGGTAGGTTTTCTCGGCCTCCTCGCTGCCATGGATCGAAGCGGCCATCACCACCAGCTTGGTTTCTCTGCCGTGGGACGTAACGCCCAAGCGCATTGCGGCTACCGAAGAGGAATTGTAGTTCGTGTCAAACGGCTGGCTAGCCACAGTGCCGGTGGGCGAACCCAGCAGTCCGGCGAACTCCTGGTGATCGGCGCCAAAGGCGGTGGCGTGAAGCCGTGCATCCCAGGAAGAATACGCGGCGCCAAGCGCGGCAGGCCATTCCAATTGAAAGTCCGGATGAAACGTGATCTCAACCTCCAGAGGTTGTTCGGTTTCAACATCGAGCTCTAGAATCGCCCCCGGTTCGTCGACCGGCGTAAAGAATGTTTCTTCGACACGAAACGTGTCCCCGGTGTACAGAATCGTCGTAGATTCAGGCCGGACCGTGACTGTTCGGGCCAGGGTTTCGGCCGCAAGGGCACGATTTTGGGTGTGAAAGACCAATGACAGATCGCGAAATAATTTCAGAGGATAAACCCAACCTTCGATGTGCCCCGATTCATTGCCAAAGATCGCTGCTTGTTTCCCCACGGAGCAGAGGAATTCCCAGGGTCGCACAGGACGCGTAAGTTCAAGTGCTGGCTTTCTCTCCTGAGGTTTTGCCTTCGAAAGATTGGTGAAGAGTGTCGTTGCTACTGCCGCAACGAGCAACAGAGCTCGGCTAATTAGCATCGATTTTTTCATTGGCTGGCCTTCCCAACAACGACGGTAGCACGGCGTACCCCCAGGGAAGTTGGGCTGAGTCTAACACAGCCAAACAATAAGAAAGCCTAGCTTCTAGCGCAACTATTTGGGTGTTTAAAGTATCCAATAAGCGATTTAGCGTGAGAACATGTCGGCTTGGCAACTCGTTTCCTTATGAAAAAACCATACCTTCTCGCTCTTGACGACGACCCGGCCGTAATTCGTGCTGTCGAACGCGACCTCAAGTCCAAATTCGCGGCTAGTTATCGGATCCTCGCCGCGGATTCTCCAGAAAAAGCCCTGGAGCTGGTCAAACAACTCACAACTCGCGGAGATCGCATTGCCCTTTTCCTGGTGGATCAGCGCATGCCCCACCTGAGTGGTACGGAGTTCCTGATGGAAGCGCTCTTGCTCCAGCCCGATGCGCGACGGGTGCTGCTCACGGCCTACGCGGATTCGAACGCCGCGATCGATGCGATCAATAAAGTTAAGTTGAACCACTATCTGATGAAACCATGGGAACCTCCCGAGCAGAATCTCTATCCGATCATTGCGGATCTGCTGGACGACTGGAACGCCACCAGCCGCGAATCATTTGATGGAATTTATGTCGTCGGAACTCGCTGGGCACCGAGCACGCATGAGTTAAAGAATTTTCTGGCCAAAAGCCAAATACCCTACCGGTGGATGGAGCCTGGAGCAACCTCTGACCCCCGCATCAAGGCGGCCGTCGGAGAGAATTCGACGGACCTTCCCGTGGTAATTTTCTCCGATGGCTCGATCCTCAAGAAACCAAGCTTGCCGGAGGTCGCCAGCAAACTGGGGCTTACCACTTTGCCCGGCCGAGAGTTTTACGACGTCATTATTATTGGTGCGGGGCCGGCTGGCCTCGCTTGTGCACTTTATTGCAGCACGGAAGGGCTGCGGACCATTCTCGTAGAACGGGAAGCTGCCGGCGGGCAAGCCGGCCTAAGCTCCCGCATCGAAAACTATCTCGGTTTTCCTTCAGGACTGAGTGGCGCTGATCTTGCCCGCCGCGGCGTCTCCCAAGTAAAGCGGTTTGGAACGGAAGTCTTGGCGCCTGTAGAGGCCGTTTCGCTTTCCTTGGATGGTGAATACAAGGTTGTGAAACTTTCAAACGGCCGGGAATTGCTGGGGCACAGCGTGGTGATTGCTGCCGGTGTGCAATGGCGCCGGCTCGATATTCCAGGAATTGATAAATTGACCGGTGCTGGGGTTTATTACGGGGCCGCAAATACCGAAGCATTGTCCTGTAAGGGCGAAGACGTTTACATCATCGGCGGAGCGAACTCCGCAGGCCAGGCCGCAGTCCATTTCTCCGGTTTGGCGCGTTCGGTAAGCATGCTGGTGCGGGCGGAATCCCTCTCAAAATCGATGTCCCACTATTTAGTCGAGCGCATCAAGACCATCTCCAATATAACCGTCGAGCCATTCACGGAAGTGATTGAGGTCCACGGAGAGGATCGGCTGAGCGGCTTGACGATTCGTCATCACGATACCAAAACAACCGAACAACGTCCGGCGGGCGCGGTATTTATTTTTATCGGAGCGGAGCCCCATACGGAATGGCTTGCAGGCACGGTATGCCGCGATGGGAAGGGATTCCTGACGACCGGGCGCAACCTGTTGCGAGACGGAAAGAGGCCTCCCGGCTGGACTCTCGATCGCGATCCATCTTTGCTTGAAACGAGCGTCCCCGGCGTGTTTGCTGTGGGCGACGTCCGCGATGGTGCCGTTCGCCGTGTGGCCAACAGCGTCGGGGAAGGCTCTATCGTGCTGTATTTCATTCAGCAGTATTTGGCGAACCGCTAAGGAGCATGCGGATGGCAAAGGATTCCTGCGCGCGACCCACGCCAGAAGAACTCAAACGGTTCGAGCTTTTCGCCGGTGAAGAGCCAGCCGCACTCGATTGGCTGGCAGCTCAGTTCGAAGTGCGTTGCTATGAGTCCGGAGACCTCATTATGAAAGAGGGCATGCCCGCCACGGAATTTGTCGTGGTTCTCGAGGGCGAGATTCATATGCGGCGACCTGGCGATCCGTATGCCCCTGTATTTGTAAGGGTCGCCGGGCAAGCCACCGGTGTCCTGCCTTTTTCAAGATTAAAAGTGATTCGGGGCCGCGGCATTGCCGTAGGACGGACTCGCCTGGCGGTTATGCCTGCCACGGAGTTGCGTGAACTGGTCTATCGCGCCCCGAAGCTGGCCCAAAGGCTTGTTTCCGAAATGACCGATCGTACCCGCGAGTCCGCCCAAAACGAAGAGCGAACCAACAAAATGCTAGCCTTGGGCAAACTGGCGGCCGGCCTCGCTCACGAGCTAAATAATCCCGCGTCAGCGGCCGTCAGATCTTCCACGCTTCTTCGGGAAACCCTCATGCAACGCCGGCGAGAAGCGATTGCCATGCGCGGGGAATTGATTTCGGTCGAAGCCCAGAACTTGATGAATGCGCTAAGCGAATCCATTGCAGAATGCTCGAATATGACCAACCAAACCGATCCTCTTGCGCTTGCCGACTTGGAATCTGATCTTAGCGATTGGCTGGAAACCAGGAAATTGCCGTGCGAGCTGGCGGGAGATTTGGTCGGAGCCGGAATTACGGCCGAGAAGCTCGAACCCATCGCACAATCGCTGAGCAATGCCAATCTCGCGCGCGGGTTGCATATCTTGGTTTATGATCACCAGATTCTTTGCTTGGCGCGGGAAATTCAAGAGGCCTCGCGGCGAATCTCCGATCTCGTTCAGGCCGTGAAATCCTATTCGTATATGGACCAAACCCCGCTGAGCGAAATCGATGTTGAACAAGGAATCGAGGTGACCCTCCGCATGTTCCAACACCAGTTGAAGCACGGATTTGAAGTGCAACGGAATTTTTCCCATGCGCTTCCGAAAATCCCTGCAAACGGCAGCGAACTGAATCAGATCTGGACCAATCTGATCGACAATGCCATTGGTGCGATGAAGGACCTGCCTGAAGGGAAAAGAGTATTAGCGGTGTCTACAGCCTTGGAGCCGGATTGTCTCTTGATTCAATTTACAGACAGTGGGCCCGGAATTCCTCCGGAAATTCAGGGCAGAATCTTTGACCCGTTCTTTACCACCAAACCGGTTGGTGAAGGCACAGGATTAGGATTGGACATCGTTCAGCGAATCGTGCGAAATCATCAGGGAACCATACGGGTGGAATCGAAACCGGGCCGAACGGCGTTTCAGGTACGGCTGCCGCTGGCCAGGACCGGGCTCGATCCGAAAGTAAATACTCTAGCGCCTACCTGAATCAGAAGCGAATACTGGCGACTGGGAGTATTGCCGCGTGCTTGCATATTCCCCTTCGATGGATGAAAATCAGGAACCGCCAGGGGCCAAGTTTGGCGGAGCTGCTGACCAGGAGTTTGGGCTTGACGCGTCTAATTCTGAGCCTCGTGCGACCCTACCGCGGCACTCTGTTCGTCATTCTGCTGGCCATGCTGGTCGAGACTGCAATGAGCGTGGCTGCTCCGTGGCCGCTGAAAATCATTCTGGACAACGTTGTCGGGTCTCACAAACTCCCTCACTGGCTCAGTGATCTTTTGGCTCCCATTTTAAGTGGAAGCGGTAAAATGCAGATCGCGGTGGCGGCGGCAGTGGCCACCGTACTGATTGCGCTGTTTGGCGCGGTCGCTTCTTATGTGGCCAACTATTACACCACGAGCGTTGGTCAGTATGTCGCAAACGATTTGCGCATCAGGACCTATCATCATTTGCAGCAGCTCTCGCTGCGCTACTACGATACCCACCAGACCGGAAACCTTCTGAGCACCATCACTTCCGATGTGCAAACCATCCAAGGTTTTGCTTCTTCCGATACCCTTGGAATGTTTGTTGATCTGCTGACGATTATCGGGATGCTCTTTATTATGTTTTGGATGAATTGGGATTTTACGTTGATCGCCGTTGCGGTTACCCCGTTCATGCTCCTGCTGGTTTCTCGCTTCAAAAAAGCCGTCAAGAAAGCCACTCACGAGGTTCGCAAAGAACAAAGCAAAATTGTGTCGGTAGTTGAGCAAGGTTTGCAGTCGATGAGGGTGGTGAAAGCCTTTGGGCGGCAAGATCTTGCCGAACAGAATCTTGCCGAGGTCAGCCATGCAACGGTGGCAGCATCGCTTAAGGCTCGTCGAGTGAAAGCGCTCCTGGCTCCAATCGTTTCAATCACCGTTGCCTTATGCACCGCGATCGTTCTTTGGCGTGGCTCAGCGCTGATTCTTGCCGGGGCCATGACGGCAGGCGCGCTGACCGTTTTTCTCTCCTATCTCAGCAAGTTTTTCAAACCGGTGCAGGATCTTGCAAAGATGACCAACGCTATCGCCCAGGCAGCTGTGGGCGTTGAACGCGTCAGAAACATTCTGGAGGCCGATACCGTCATCCCTGAACGACCCAATGCACTCGTGCCAGAAGCGATAAAAGGCGAAATTGAATTTGAACACGTAGCCTTTGCCTACGTGGAGGACTCTCCAGTGCTTAAGGATGTTTCCTTTCACATTCAGCCGGGCCAGATGGTGGGCGTTGTGGGGCCAACCGGAGGTGGAAAATCCACCATCGTCAGTTTGATTCCTCGATTTTACGACCCCAGTGCCGGCGCGGTGAAGATCGATGGCAAAGACGTGCGGGATTACCAACACCTCGCTCTGCGCAATCATATCGGCTACGTGCTTCAGGAAACAATTCTGTTCGAGGGAACCATCCGCGACAATATTGCCTACGGCCGCAAAGACGTAACCCCGGAGCAGATAATCGAAGCGGCAAAATTGGCTAACGCAGACGAATTCATTTCCCGCATGCCTCATGGGTATGACACCATGGTGGGCGAGCGCGGCGAGACTCTTTCCGGAGGGCAGCGGCAGAGAATTGGCATCGCTCGCGCGGTCATTCGCAACAATCCGATTCTCATTCTCGATGAACCAACCGCGGCACTCGATACCGAATCAGAACGTCTGGTGATTGAAGCACTTGAACGGTTGATGAAAGGCCGAACCGTGATTACCATCGCCCACCGCCTGAGCACCATTCGTGATGCAAACAAAATCATCGTGTTGAAGGGCGGGGTGGTAGCGGAAGAAGGCACGCACGACGAGTTGCTGGCCAAAGGCGGGGTTTACGCCGAGCTTTATAGGATACAATTCAAAGCTCCGCCTTCTACGCCGGCAACACCGGTCGTTGCATGAATTGCTTGGCGGGGCGGACTGCAGTTTGGAGGTATGTTTAGCGCATGGGCGGGTCACGTCAATTAATCGTTTTGCCCGATGATTCGGCTAAGCCGATTCTCGAGTTGATTGAGCGCGCCAAGAAATCGCTGCGCATCAAAATGTTCCTGTTTTCGGATCCCCATTTGCTAAAAGCAGTCGTAGCGGCCCGGCATCGCGGAGTCGATGTAAAAGTCATGTTGAACCCAGCGCGGCGCAGCGGCGAATCCGAAAATAAGGTATCCCACAAACAGCTAAAAGCCGAGGGCGTCCACGTGCTCGACAGCAACCCGGCGTTTGATGTGACCCACGAAAAATCGATGGTCCTCGATGACACCACTGCGGTCATCTGTTCGCTAAATTGGGCTGCGAAAAATCTGACGGAAACACGCGACTATGCCGTTGCAACCTCTCACGCCCACGAAGTGGCCGAAGTTCTCGAATGCTTTGAGGCTGATTGGGCCAGAACAGATTTCAAGATCGGCGAGCATTCCCATTTAATCTGGTGCCAGGGCAACGGCCGTGAACGCATTGCCGAGTTCATCGACAGCGCGAAGGACACGATTTTTCTGCAAAACGAACGCTACCAGGACGCTGTCATTATTGAACGCTTGGTCCGCGCCGCGCGCCGTGGAGTAAAAATACACGTAATGGCTCGGCCCCCCCATAAGTTGAAAAAAGAGAAATTAGTCGAAGCCGTTGGCGGCCTTCGCATCATGGAAGATGTGGGGATCAAGATCAATAAGTTGAAGCATTTGAAATTGCACGCCAAAATGCTGCTAGCCGATCATGCACGTGCCATCGTGGGCTCCATCAACCTCGCTCCGGGAAGTTTTGACAGCCGCAGAGAATTGGCCATCCAGGTTAAGGACGAGGATGTGGTCGATCGCCTTCAGGAAATTGCTCATCACGATTGGAAGCATTCGCACCCACTGGACTTAACCGACGAGGGCCTCCTGGCGGAATTTAAGAATCACCAAACAGAAGGTGCGGACGATCTGGCGTTGCACGGCGATGATGAGGATCACGACAAAGACTAGTTTCTGCCTCTAGCGCTCAAGATAAAATCCATCTCTGGTTTGTACGAGCAAATCCTTCCCTTTCACCGCCAGATGTAATTTGTGATAGCCCACACCGCTGTCATCTTTAGACGGCGTGTAGCCCAGACTGTATTGATTCCGCAATTCTTCATCGATCGCCGCGTATATCTTGTCGATCGGTTCCTTCTTAGAAACCTCGTAAAACCGTCCACCCGTTTCTTTGGACATTTGCTCTAATACCTTCTTCCCGTCCGGATGCGATTCCTCCGTTCGCCGAGGATAACCCCCGCCGTGACCGCCCATTCCGCCCATATGCGGGCCGCCAAACCCAGCACTGCTTCCGTATCCCTCTTTGTCTGCGAACAGGATGCAATAAAGTAGGGTATCGGCGCGCTGCGCCGTCTCAATCGCATCTTGCAAGGTTTCCTTACTGCCGTGATCCACCCCGTCAGTTAACAGGATCAGAGCCTTCCGTCCCTGCTGCTTCTTCATCAATTCATCTGACGCTAGATACACCGCGTCATAGAGAAGAGTGCCGGCTCCCCCGCCATGGCCGTGGGAGCCATGTCCTCCGTAACCCCCTCCGCCACCACTTCCGCTCCCGCTCTGCGACCCGCCGCCAGATCCCGATTGCGAGAACTCTGGCGAGTCGATTTTCTCGATAGCCGTTTGCAATTTTTGCCGGGACCCTGTGAGATCCTGAAGAAGTTCAACTTCACGCGCGAATTGGATGACAAACGCTTTGTCTTTGTCCGCCCGCATGATGTGATCAAGGAACGACCGGCTGGCGTCGCGCTCCTGCCCGAGCACACGCCTTTGGCTCATGCTGGTGTCGACGAGCAAGCCCAGCGTGAGCGGCAGATCGGATTCCTTTGCAAAGTAGGTAATTGTTTGTGGCTTGCCGTCCTGGTCCAGCGCAAAATCGTCTTTGGTCAGATTGGAAACGATGTTTCCATGCTTGTCTCTAACCGTAGCCAGCAGGTTGACCGCATTTACGTTTAGAGTGATGGGCGCGTTTTGCTGGCTACCTACAGGCGCTTCCGACAACACCAAGGAAACAATAAGAACAATGGCAAATGGCGTAAGCCAAGAAAACGGTTCTTGCTTCGGGCGGACGGTCTTATTTGCTTTGGGACTCCGCCCGTCAATTTCCATGGGTGACCTTTTCCTCGGCTTGTGGATCGATGGTTGTGAACACGAAATCAATCGAGCGAAATCTGCCTTAGCTCCTGATTCCCGACGGGCCGGCAAAAAGTTCCCAGTCTTCGATGCAGCCTAGTTTGTTTCGGGGCAAGCTGTAGGATGCGGCCAGTCTTCTGGCGGGTTTTCTTTGATTCTGGCGATATCCGCCCTGCCCTTTCAGCAGAAGCAGAGCTTCCACCGGCAACCTGGCGCTTCACGGTACAGGGATGCCTGGCCCGCTCGAGTTAATTTTACCCTGACTGCGCCATTCGATTATCCTATCTGTCTAAGTCAGTGTGAGGAAAATGCCGCCGGAAGGCTCAAATCACGATTCCCTAGCAAACATACAAGCCGGTAAAGTGCGAAGAATTCTGTTCCTCGCCTTTGGCGGTTTGCTCGCTCTTATGGTTGTTGCGGGATTGGACGCACTGCGTTCCCTTCGCCAACTGGACGGAATGGAGCGGCAGGTAAATCAAAGATATTCCGCGCACAATCAAGCTCTGACAACAATTCTTATTTCCGTCCACGTTTATCACGATCAGATGGAACGCTATTTAATCCAAGGCGATGCTTCTCTAAGCAACGCGGGCGCGGCTGACGTAAAGAACCGCGGCGACGAAGCTGAAGTTGCGATAGAGAAATTCCCAGCCGATGCTGATGCGGAAGAACGAGCAATGCTGGCGCAAATCCAGCAGAAAATCCTTGAGCAGGAAAATTCCTTCGCTCTTCTGGTTATGGCCCAGGCGCAAGGGGTCCCAGAGGAGCGGTTGCAAATCGTCTTGGAACAAATGATGCTCAGGCGTGCCTACATCTTGCAAATTTCGCGCAATATCGCCTTGTGGAATGAGCGCAAGCTGGTTGAGGCTACAGAATCGCTTGCCGCTAATTTTCAAGGCCTGCAGAGCCGCCTTGCGGCCATGGTTGGTTTATCCCTTTTGGCCGGACTGCTGCTATCGCTGATCGGCGGCTTTTACATCTTGCGTTTGGAGAAGCAAGGCCGCGTTCGTTATCAGGAACTCGTCGCCAGCCGCCAGCAACTGGAAGCGCTTTCCGCGCGCTTGGTCGACGCGCAGGAGGAAGAGCGGCGGTCAATCTCTCGTGAATTGCATGATGAGGTCGGTCAGACGCTCGGTGCGTTGCTCGTCGATATCGGGCAACTCTCGAAGCTCGTGCCCCCGGAAGACACTTTTCTGCAATCGCAAATCTCGCGCATCAAGTCTGCTGGGGAATCAGCCGTAAAGTCCATCCGCGATATGGCCCTGCTGCTCCGTCCACCGATGCTCGACGACTTAGGGCTAGTGCCTGCACTCGAATGGCAAGGCCGCGAGATCTCCCGTCGCGGCGAGATGGAGGTTGACGTTCATTCCGAACATGTTTCCGAACAACTCGCCGATGACATCCGGGTTTGTATTTACCGCTTGGTTCAGGAAGCGCTCAACAACGCCGCCAGACATTCAGGGGCCAAACACGCGAAAGTTTCGATCAGGCAAAACGCCGACAAAATTCATGTTGAAGTCAGCGATGACGGAAAAGGATTTGAAACCGAACGCGTCCGGGGAATGGGAATTCTTGGCATGGAAGAACGAGTCAAGCGACTGGGCGGCACCCTGCTGATTCACTCGACGCCCGCCACAGGCACTACCATTAGGGCCGAATTGCCTTCGCGTCGCGTGGAGGCCGCTTGAGCCATGAGAAAAATTCGCATCGTCCTCGCGGATGACCACAAGTTGATGCGCAGCGGTTTGCGGGTCCTGCTTGAGCAGCAGCAGGATTTTACCGTCATTGGCGAAGCCTCCGACGGTCGGGAAGCGGTCGCCCTGGTCAATTCGCAAAAACCCGACGTACTCGTCATGGATATCGGCATGCCCAATTTGAATGGAATCGAAGCGGCCGGGCAGATTACCGAGGATCACCCTGAAATCTCCATTGTGATGTTAAGCATGCATTCGGATGAAAGTTATGTGTTGCGGGCATTGAAGGCCGGCGCCAAGGGCTATCTGCTGAAAGATTCCGCGGAAACCGATCTGATCCGTGCCGTCCACTCGGTCGCCGAAGGTAAATCATTTTTCAGTCCGGCCGTCAGCAAGGTTTTGCTCGATGATTACGTTCGCAAATTAAAACGCTCGGGCAGCGAAGATCCCTACGACCTGCTCACCCCCAGAGAACGCGAAGTTTTGCAGCTCATCGTCGAGGGCAAATCAAATAAAGACGTCGCGCAGCTTCTCAATTTGAGCGTCTACACGGTTGAAACGCACCGCTCCAACATCATGGAAAAGCTGAATCTCCATGGCGTGCCTGAGCTGATTCTCTACGCCGTCAGGAAAGGCATCATTTCCTAGCCCTCCTGCCAAAAAACCTGCCTTCTCATCCATAGCTTCGGCCTACCCAATCGTCGGCCATAAAGATACCCACTGGCCGGGAGAATCCGCTTGAACCTTTCCTGCGTCTTACTGATGTGACCAAACTCGCGCACCACCAATTGTGTAGGTTGCGCACAAACCTAAGGACGGACACATGAACGATAACTTTTCTTTGTTTAAATCCAGGCCCGCTGCGCTCGCCCTCGGATTGGTATTGGGGGCCGCTGGCTTGGGTTTTGCGCACACCATTCAAAAATCAACCGACGGCAGTAAGACAACCGCCAACGACAAGCCAGCGAATCCGCCGGCAACTCTCAAGCTTGCTGCCGTGAACGAAGGCGAGAGTAAGACCAGTTTTGCCCCTGTGGTGAAAGCTGTTTTGCCTTCCGTCGTAAACATCTCCTCGTCCAAGGTTGTAAAGGCGCAGGGAATCGAACCGATGCAAATGGATCCTATGTTTCGCCAGTTCTTCGGGCAACAGGGTGACGGCCACTTCCGCACGCCCAAAGATCAGCGGGAGAAGAGCCTTGGCTCTGGCGTAATCGTCAGCCCGGAAGGCTACATCCTAACCAACAACCACGTAGTCGATGGAGCGACCGACGTCCGCGTGACTCTTGCCGACAAGCGCGAGTTCCAGGCGCGTATCGTCGGTACCGACCCGAAGACGGACGTCGCCGTGCTGAAAATTGATGCGAACGAGCTCGCTCCGCTAACCATCGGCGACTCTTCCAAAGTGGAAGTTGGCGACGTGGCGATTGCCGTTGGCGATCCGTTTGGCGTCGGCCAGACCGTGACCAAGGGAATCATCAGCGCCAAGGGCCGCGGCGGACTTGGCATTGAAGACTACGAAGATTTTCTGCAGACCGATGCGCCGATCAATCCGGGGAATTCCGGCGGCGCCCTCGTCAATGATCGCGGCGAACTGATCGGCATCAACACGGCCATCATTTCGCACGGCTCCGGCGGCAGCCAAGGTATCGGGTTTGCCGTGCCGGCCAATCTCGCGCGCCAGGTAATGGACCAGATTCTGAAGAACGGCAAGGTCGTCCGCGCCTATCTCGGCATCTTGCCGCAAGACGTAACGCCCGGTATGGCCAAGGCGTTCGGGGAAAAGGAAGCCCGCGGCATCGTTGTGGGTGACGTGACTCCGGACAGCCCGGCACAGCATAGTGGCATTGAGCGCGGCGACATCTTGCTCGAACTCGACGGCAAACCGGTCGCCGACAGCAACGCCCTGCGCATGACGATTTCTATGATGCCTCCGGGATCCAGGATCAATCTCAAAGTGATGCGCAACGGCAGCCAACATGACCTGACCGTCAAGCTCGCCGAAATGCCGACGGAAACCGCGAAACTCAATTCGCACGACGACAAGGGCAGCAATACGGCGCTCGACGGTGTCGAAGTCACTGGCCTCAACCCGCAGATCGCCGAGCAGCTCAATCTGCCTCCGAGCACCACGGGAGTTGTGGTTTCTGGCGTCGATCCCTCGAGCAAGATGGCGGACTCCGGTTTGCGCGAAGGCGATGTCATTCAGGAAGTGAATCACCAACAGGTGAAGAACATCTCTGAGTTCCAGAGCGCAGTGCGGAAAGCTGGCGATTCTCCGCTGCTGCTCGTCAATCGTGGCGGCAGAACGCTATACATCGCCTCCTAATCCGCCCGCTCCCATCCTGGTGCCCGTCAGCGAGGCGGGCACCGGGAGAGGGAAGCAACTTTTATTCCAGCCCAGAGTTTAATCAGTAGGGAGTGGCTGTGGGGGAGAGATATGAAAAATACCAAGGAAACTCCGAAGACAGAAAGGGACTGCGAAATTATGGCTCAAGAAATCCGCCGATCGCTGAATCCCATCGATGAAGTGACCCAGTGGGAGCTGCAGGTCTTGGACGCGATTTTCGACGAATCGCGCAATCATCCGGAAGAATTTCAGCAGTTGTACGTGAAGCCACTGCTCGAGGAAGGTGTCGCGATCGATTCGGCGTTTCAACTGCTCGTCGAAGGTGTATTCCGCCCGAACTAAATTCAATTCACTCCCTAAAACGAAAGACCTCAATCCCGGCGAGGGGATGGAGGTCTTTCCATTTTAGATTCCGCGATCCGATTACCAGCCGGTACGGTATACTCGGCTAAAATATTGGTTCGCTTCCGGCACGTTGGTCACCTGCATGTTCGCTCCGTCGTAGGTAAGTTTTTTGTTTCCGGAGCGCAGCGAAACCACTCCAAGCAACATGACTTCGGTTAGCTGCGCTGCATACTGGAACGGGCAAGAGGTTTGCGTCTTACCCTTGGCTGCGTCCACCCAGTTCATTTCGTGTGCTTCGTTGGCTATGCGCGGAAGCGTTTCCCGGGGCTTAGCCACCGAGGCTTCGAGCGAGCTCGGCAACAAGCGTGGCTTTGCGCCATAAGTGTCATGCAACAGCTTGCCCTTGCTTCCGATCAGCAAACTCCCCCCTTCCTTCTTCAGCTCTTCCTCACCGATCTCTTCTGGCTTGGGTGGCATCAACCCACCGTCATACCACGTTAGCTTCACCGCAGGCATCGATCCGCGCGCGGCGAATTCGTAGAAGGTCATCGTGGCCGTGGGATACGAAGCGCCATTGAACGGAGTCGAGACTGTTTGAATACTGGTCGGCAGTCCCAGGTTGAGCGACCACATCGAAACATCCAGCAGGTGCGCTCCCATGTCGCCGATTGCCCCCACTCCCCAATCCACCCAGCCGCGCCAATTAAATGGGTGATAGATCGGGTGGTAATCTACATTCGGCCCGACGCCCAGGAAAAGATTCCACGAGAGTGTCCCCGGAATTGGATAATTCCCCGCCATCGCCGCTGCCACTCGCGTATCGACTCCCGCCGGATTCCACGCCAAGGTGTCCAGCGGATCCTTCGGAGCCTGCGGCCGTGGCACACCTTGCGGCCAAAATCCCACCGGGCGATCCGTCCAAATATGAATTTCGCGGACTTCGCCGATCGCACCCGACTGAATTAGCTCAACGGCATAGCGCGCATCGTTCAGCGAGTGCCCTTGATTGCCCATCTGCGTCGCGAGTTTCGTTTCCTGCGCGCGTTTGGAAAGTTTGCGCGCTTCATCAATCGACCAGGTCAGCGGCTTCTGCACGTACACATGCTTGGCAAGATCCATCGAGGCCAAGGTAATTGCCGCATGCATATGGTCGGGGGTCGCCACCACTACGGCATCAATATCCTTTTGCTTTTCGAGCATCTGGCGGTAATCCGAGTAGCGTTTGGCCTTCGGAATCAGATCATTCTTCAAATGCAAAATGTTGGCCAGTCGCTCTTTGCTCTTGGCATCGGCGGCCGCGGCAGCAGGGCTAGCGACCGCACCAGCAGTTGGATGATCAATGTGATTCTGCAAATTGGAAGCGTCGGTATCCAGGGTGGAGAGTTTTTTGTCCGTGTAGCCCCAGTCAACGTCGCACAGCGCAACAATGTTCTGGCTCGCGAGATTGATCAGGTTGCTGCGGCCCATCCCGCCGACGCCCACGCAGGCGATATTTAGCAAGTCACTCGGTGGCGTATATCCGCGGCCGAGAACATGCCGCGGAACGATCGTCACCGCTGCACTCGCCACCGCCGCCTTTTCAATAAAACTGCGCCGCGAGATCTCCTTCTTTTCTTCGGACATCCGAATTACCTCCAATAGGTCTGGAATGACAGGATCAAAAATAGCCTTGCAGGTTGCTCCGCACCACGTACTTAAGTACGCCTCCTCCGAGAGAAACGCAAGGAAACATATCTTCTCTGGGTCCTCTCTCCGTTCCGCCCCGGACCTTCGGTCTTGGCCTCCCCGCTCCCCTGACTTCCTCAACAAGCTTCCCGGGGCATAATCTCCCGTCTTATGCCGCTCGTTCCGGGTACTCAGCTCAGTCCCTACGAAATCATTGCTCCTCTCGGTTCCGGGTTATGGGCGAAGTCTATCGCGCGAAAGATACGCGCCTGGATCGAACCGTCGCCATCAAGGATTGAAGCGCCTCACTTTTGCTCCGGCCATTGATGCCGCGCCGGCATGGAGCCCCGATGGGCCCCGCCTGCTTCTTCGCCTCCAGTCGAACCCATGGGTTTTCACTGTACGTGAAAAACGCCGATGGAACCGAAGACGATAAATTGCTGAACCTGGACGCATCCGATACGTCTGACAAATATTCCAGCGACTGGTCGCCTGATGGCAAATCCATTCTCTACGATCGCGCTAGGGAATTGTGGGTAGCGACATTGCCGACCTGAAAACGCGTCCATTGGTGACGAGTTCGGCCACGATCAGAAACGCCAAATTTTCGCCCAATGGCAAATGGGTGGCGTACTCCTTGAACGAAACGGCAAGTGGCAAGTCTCAAGCGGCGGCGGAACCCAGCCCCGATGGCGCGGTGACGGCCAGGAATTGTTCTAGCTTGCCCCCGACGGAAGACTGATGGCCGTGCCCCCAGGCGAACGCTCGGGAACTGATTGCCACTTGCGAACGCTTCTCCTACGACGTCGCCAAAGATGGCCAGCGCTTCCTCATCAACACCCAGGTCAAAAACGTCGAAAACCAGCCGATGTCGGTAGTCCTCGACTGGGACACCCTGCTGAAAAAGTAGCTTCACGCAGGCGGCAGCACGTTCTGCCTATCCCGGATCTTCCATCCCCGAGTCTTCTCGACATACAGCGCTGCTTACTTGATCCATTCCGATCCCGTCCAGCTAAATCGCTGTATGTTACCGGCCCCACCCATGATGGTGACTGCCCGCGCCGTGCCTGACTGGTTAGGTACGCCGATGAAAATCGTTCCGTTTAGCAAGTTGTTGTTGCCATCTATAAAGGCACCACTTGGCGTGAATTGCATGACGGTAGTTCCGGAGGAAGCACCTGCAAAGCAAACGGCAGCGCTATTTCCAAATTGCATGGGTGTGTCTGGCACACCCGGTTCGAGCACAAATTGCGTCCCGCCGGGAACCGCCACGCTACGCGCAGGCTGTGCCGCGTCGCCTGGCAATGGCACTGTTTGAAAAATTAAATGTTGGGCATTGTCGGGAGCGGCGAACGTAGTATCCACGGTAACGATCACATTTCGCCGCTGCGTGACCGCCGCCATGCGAGCCAATCGGAGTTGGCTCAGCACCGTATCTGCTGCCGTATCGGCTTTTACATTTTGGGACATACCGCTTGTGCCGATGATCGCTACGGTCAACAGGATCCCAACGATGGCCAGGACAACCGTGCATTCTAGAAGAGAATACCCGCGCATTGCCTTCGCTCGACGGTTCAAGGGCAGCTCCGAATCTCACAACGGCTAGCTCGAATGGAAAGGGGAACAAACTTTCTGCCGGGGCTTACGTGTGACTCGACTGGATGAATGTTTTGAGTTTGTTGCTTTCCCTTGTCGGGGAATATGGCTAACCAGTACCGAACACCGCTCCATCATTTTAGTACCGTCGGCCCAGGACCCCATCGCAAGGGGAGAATTCCCCGTCCTTTGAGCGCCGCGACGTCGGGTTGGAGGTAGATGGCGAATACTGGGGTGGGTGCCGACGAATTATTTCGTGCCGGCGCCTGCAGGACCGGGACCGCGTCGGCGGAACCAGCCACCTACGGATTTAGGGGTGCTATAGAGAGGAGTAGCCTTGTCCTTCTTCTGCTTCTCGTGGTGCCACCAATGCCAATGGGTGTGAACCTTGTTGCCTTCGACGCCTGCGCCTTTCGGTCCTGGCCCTTTTGCCGAGGTCGAGAGCGCTCCAAAACTCAAACAAAGCACGCAGGAAAACGCCAATATCGCTTTTCTCATGGCTTGTGCTCCACTGCTACCTTTGTCACATGCCCGAGCCTCTGCCCGCTACTGTACCTAAGGACATGGCGGCGAACTAGCCACCGGTACGAGAGTGCTAGGAAGAACGATGGTTTGGGAAGCATGCGGTTCTCTGGCAAGCTGCCGGCGCGCGGGTGCCGCGAAGGCTCCGATCGAACGATTAAAAAAAGAGCCTCATAACCGACCTACGAGGCTCCCCTAGGGCATGAGCGCAGGCCTAGTCTTTGACCTTGGCCCAGGTGCTGTCCGGATTGTATTCGGTGATCTGCTTGGCCAATTCGGTGGTGTCCGGCCCTAAGTCTTTCTGGTAGACCACACCGTCCTGGTTGATGATGAACGTCATCACCCCGCTGCTCTTATATTGTGCAGGATAGGCGACCACGCCGACTCCGCCCTTTAGTTGGCCGTCAATGACGTAGCTTTTTGCGCCGCCCTTTGCGGCAGGGCCTTGCGCCTTCAGCCCATGGTAGTAGTAGCCGTGATAGGGATCGCCCTTCTGATAGCCCTCTTCTGCGGCGCCTGCCAGGAATGGGCCAGCAGGACTGGGAGCCTCGCCCTCGGCAACTTCCCAATACAAGCCGTTATGTTTGCCCGGATCGCTCCTCAGCTTCTCCGCGTAAATTCCAGCGGGTAAACCGTCATGTCCCACGGCCGCATAATCCAGTTGCGAAGCGATGACTCCGCGACATACCGCGATTGCGCCCAATTCGTTGTCACCAATTCGCCGGTAGATCAGTTCCTGTTTCCCGGCGGCGGTGTCGAAATGCCATTTGCCGTCGGCCAACACGATGGGGATCGGCAACTCCCAGTTTTTCGCGCCAACTTGCAGAACACGTGTGTTGGCATCTTCGGTCACGATGGCGTGCTTGGTTTTGTAGGACTTCAGAAAACCCGCGCGGGAGTTTTTGTCTTGAACATCATCGCCAGAGGAAACCAGATCTTTCCCGTCCTCCCCGAAAATGGCGATCAGTTCATCCTGGTTGTTGGACTCTACTGCAGCCATCAACGCTTTCACCGCTTCGCGTGGTGTGGCAAAGGTTTTCTGATCGGCAGCGAGGCAGACAACAGTAAAGATCGATGCGAACAGTGCAAAGGCAAGAAGGAGTTTTGTGGTTTTCATCTTAATTCCTCTTCACATTCTTTGGAGCAGCCGCTGGTTTCGCGGCAGGTTTGCTCGGAGCGGAATGTTGGGGAGCGCCCATACTCTGGCGGCCGCGATTGCTCGCCGAACGATCCGCGCTGGGGTTGCTTGCGCCACCAAATGCTCCACCGGGTTTGGATTGCTGCTGCGGTCGAGCCGCTGGCTGCGGGCTTGCCGCTGGCCGGCTCATCTGATTGCTGGTTGCTGGTCGATTTGCCGGAGCGTTTCCCGTCGATGGCCGCGCGGCGGGAGAGGCAGTGTTTTGTCGTCCACCACTTTGATTTCCGAAGCCGCGGTCAACGTTGGCGTTGCCGAACTTATTGTTGCCATTCGGTTGTCCTCCGCCACTTGCTCCGCCGGGACGCGTGTTCGGTGCCGCACTATTTGCGCCGCCTCCCGGCCGAGTTTGCGCGTTCCCGTTTGCGCCACCCTTATTCCCTTGATAGCTGCTCTGGCCTTTCCAGTTATTATTGCCAGCGCCGCCGGTAGTATTGTTTCCGGGCCTTTGTGCTACGTTGCTTCCCGGCTGACCATTATTTTTATTGCCGGGCCGAGCGTTAGAGTTTCCGCTGTTGTTGCCACCCTGATTTCCTGGCCGATTCTGGGCGTTGCCTTGATAACCGCTGCCGTTGCCTTTGTTGGGCCGAGTGTAATTTGCGCTTTGGTTGTAGCCAGGCTTGTTGCCCATGCTGTTCGCGTACACGCCGTTCGGTTTGTTGTTGTAGTGGACGGGCATCGGTTTGTAGTTGGGTTTCAGATTGGAGTTGTTGTTGAAGCGGTTATAGTAATTATTGTTGTAGCGATTGTTGTTGATGTAGATGTTGTTGTTGCCGTAGTGGACAGGCCGGTTGTAGCCGTAAGACGGCCCCCATCCGCCACCATAGTAGGGATGGTACGGAGGTGGATAGTAGGGCCGTCCGCCGTAGTACACGCCGCCGTAGCCCCAGGCCGGATAATAATAATTGTTACTGTTGATCGCGGCGCCGACTGCGATTCCCGCTCCGAAGGAAAGCAGTCCGATCAGCACCGCGCTCCCCGTGCTCACGCCGCTGCTCTGCTGCTGGACAACTACTGTGCTGTTGGAACTCGACGTCGTTGCAGGGCCACTGGTGGTCGTTGTGGTGGTGCTCGAACCGTCAGGATTCGTCGTCGTTGTGGTGGTGCTAAAAACTTGTGTGGGATCGTACTGCGGAACGTAAACAACTTTAGGATTTGCCGGGGCCAGCTCGACAATTTCCTGCCCTTGATCCTGCTTCACGTTCACTTTCATTTGGTCCGAGGATTTCAAAGCGCCGTTATCGACTGCGATTGCGCGGAGGCGCTGCACCGAACCCAGGACGGCCTTAGGATCGGCAGAGTAGGCAGCACCAAGTTGCTTGGTCCAATCAAACTGCGTGCACATCATGTCGATGACCGAAGGATAATGCAGCAGCGCTTGCATGACCGGCGTGAATCCGGCCTTTGCAGAAGCTTGATCGAGTGCTGCTTCCTTCAAATTTTGATTCTGATCGAGTGTCAGCCAATTGCCGCCATCCATCACTTGCTGCGGATCGACAGAAGCTTGCAACAGTACCGCGAGAACGGGATCAGGATAGAGAGCGATGGGGGCGAGCAACTCGTCCAGACCTGCAGGAGTCAGATTAACGTCCGGCAATTGGATCGGTTGTTGCTGTTGGCCCGCTGTTTGTTGCTGGCCGCCTTGCTGCGCCGGATCTTGCTGCTGATTCGATACAGGAGTTCCAACTGCGGCATCTTGCGAAGCCGGCGCAGCTTGTTGAACCACTTGTGCGGGTTGGTTCTCTTTTGCGCCGCAGCCTTCTAAACCTATCGGCGCACCAATTAACGAAAAAGTGGAAACCCACGCTAGGTAAATTCTAAGATTATTCATGACGCCTCACAGACCCAATTTTTGATCACCTGGAATGAAGGAGCACAACAGAAGACAATTCCGTCCTCGGGCGGAAGGGATTGTTGGCAGAACCGCCTCAGGTAATAACGGAATAATACCACATTCCAATCTGATTCCGTGAACTGGGCCGGAGCTTACCCCGACTAGGCCACTGCGCCTGCCTTGACCTAACACCAACAAGCCTTCTCGCGACGCTTCACTAAGGTTTCTCGTATACGCGTCAGCGAGCATCAGGCCGAAAGCGTGACCAACGATTCGCGATTTTTTCGTTTCCGAGGAGACCCAGTCGAGCGGAGGGTTTTACCGGGCCGATTTTATCGTGCGAAAAGCTTCTGAACGAGGGCGAGGTCAGCGGCAGATACGTCCGAGACGGCGTAAAATTCCATTCCGTTCTGCCGCCAACTGATCCATTGATAGCCTTGGAGCGAACCGAATTGTGGGCCGGCGTCCCCTTGATCCGTTGGCCAGATGAAAATGTTCACCAGGTGTTTGTGGCGGCCGTAGACGAGCACAGCCGTTGAGCGGCCGTGAACCACGTCCAGACGCCCGCCCTCGAGCGGGAATCCTTCCTCGGCGAAATCGTGAACCGGTGGAGCGAAGTCCACTTTACCCGCGAACCAGGGTTTTACGGTGTGCTGATCGGTAGAGAGGACATCGGTCAGGTGTCCAGGTTGCAGCGAGCGCAAGTGGGCATCAACCACTTCGGCGGCGAGAACTTGTTGCTGGCTGCTGCTGCGAAAAACGGAAGCAACGTGCCACCCGATATAGGCAAGCAGCAAGAATGCCGCGGCGACAGCAAGCTCTCGCCACGCGAACTGCGCCGGAGGAACCGCGCGCTCTATAGAACTTGTGCCCGCAGCGTGAACGGCGGCGAGAACTTTCCTCCGAAACGACGATGGCGTTTTTTCGTAGAGTTGTCGAGAGCTCAAGGACGAGCGCAAGGATCGGAGCGACGCCAACGCTTCTGTGCACTCGGGGCATTGCGCCAGGTGCAGCGCAAAGTCTGCGGCACCAAGCGGATCCAGCTCGTTATCGAAGTACGCATGAAGAATGGTGTCAGTGCGATCACAAGCCATGCTGGGCCTCCTG
>Ga0074046_10000103_pt1 | contig 69915 bp, 62 predicted proteins | sample BogForMeECP23OM3_FD_94441 | JGI IMG/M metagenome (GOLD analysis project Ga0074046, IMG submission 94441) | Bog forest soil microbial communities from Calvert Island, British Columbia, Canada - Bog Forest MetaG ECP23OM3 | ecosystem: Environmental > Terrestrial > Soil > Wetlands ... | reverse complement strand
GTGTTTACGCTCCTGAACGTTCAGGGAGTGAAGACCTCAGCCCGGGTGAACTCGGGACTGGCTGCTGCCATGGGCGTGGTGATTGCCATTTTCTTTGTGGTCGCGGCACGTTACATTTTTGGGCATCCGCACGACGGCGCGGCATTCTACACTCGCCCCTTCTACGACCCGAGCATGTGGAACACCAAGGCCGTGCTCAGCGGAACCTCGATCGCGGTTCTTACCTACATCGGTTTTGACGGCATCTCCACGCTTTCGGAAGAAGCGGAAAACCCGCGCCGCAACATTCTGCTGGCCACGGTGATGACCTGCCTAGTGATCGGCATTCTGTCTGCCGTTGAAGTCTACGTCGCGCAGTTGATCTGGCCCGCCTCGCAGCCTTTTCCAAACGTCAACACGGCCTTCGTTTACGTTGCCGGCCGCGCTTGGAAGCCGATGTTCGGCATTATCGGATTCACCCTCCTGGTCGCCAACTTTGGATCGGGCATGGGCGCGCAGATCGGTGCTGCCCGTCTGCTTTACGGCATGGGACGAAGCAATGCGCTCCCGAAATCGTTCTTTGGAGTGGTGGACGCGAAGCATCGAGTGCCGCGAAATAACGTGTTGTTTGTGGGTGCGTGCGCCCTGATTGGCGCGTTTGTGATGAGTTTCAGCCTCGGCGCCGAGATGCTGAATTTCGGTGCGCTCATCGCCTTCATGGGTGTGAACGCGGCCGCTTTCATGCGCTATGTGGTGCGCGAACACAAAAGGACAATCTCGTTTGTCGTGCCACCCGTTCTCGGCTTCGTGATCTGCTTCTTACTCTGGGTGAGCCTCAGCACTCCCGCCAAAATCGCCGGCTCCATCTGGATGGCAGCCGGAATCGCCTTCGGCGCCTGGAAGACACGCGGCTTCCGCGGAGACCTGGTCAACTTTGATCTCCCGCCGGATGAGTAAGAAAAGTCAGAAGTAAGAAGTCAAATTGCAGAAGTAAGAAACTCTCTGAACAATCGGCGCTGCAGTGAGAGCCATTACTTCTTCAATCTGACCTCTTACCTCTGCAATTGCCTCACTCCACGTTCCACCCGCTTACTTCGATAGCCGGCGTCGCCGCTCCCACGCTGCTGGCGCGATACGTTGCCGAGATCTCCCGCTTCTCGCCGGGCAACAGCGAAATGTAATTGTCCTGCCAGACCACCGGCAGTATTTCCTCGCCGCCTTTGCCCTTGAGTTTCAGGCGCACGAAGAACGCCAGATTCTTGCTGGGATTTTCGACGGCAACACGCGTCACCTCATTTTCGCCCTTGCGCTCGCTGCGGCTCGATACATTCAGCTTTACCTTGGGCAACTGCGCGAGTGAAGTGTAGTCCGCGTACGACTCGGTCGGAGTCGTATACCAATTCGATTTTGCCCAGTCGATTGTTTCCGGCTTCGTCGAAAGCCAATAAAAGTTCGACCCGACCAGCTTGCCGCTGCCATCGGTGATACGAAGATCCAGGAAGTATGCCGGTGACAGTCCTTCGATCTGCGGAATCTCAAACACTTTCGCCGTGCTGTCGGCAGCCGCATCGAGCGTCGTGTCCTTGTAAAACTTCTGTGTTCCATCCAGATTGAATATGCGCGCCCACAGCTTCAGGCCCTTGGCATCCCCATATTGGCTGCTCACCAGCCACACCGAGTGATCGTCGTATCCATAGATCGGGTCGAGCGCCTGCATGGCCTTCTTCGTGCCGAAGTATCCGCCGCCCGGCCGCAAATAGTAGTCGTAGAGGTGCCAGATCATCGAAGGCCACGCGTTGTTCAGCATCCACTGGATGACGCCCGTCGAGGTGTACTTGTTGCGGCTGTAGGCCTCGAACATGGCGCGCACGCCTTCGTAGGCCATGAGCTGCGACTTGTAGGTGAAGTCTTCCGCGCTGCCGGCCTTACCGTAGCGCTCATTTAACGCTTCGGTGAACAGATGGATGGTTTTGAAAGAGCCGCCGCCCGCATGGAAATTCCAGTATTCATCCAGTGGCCCATCCGCTGTCCAAAGATGGTTTTTCGGAACCATGCGCGCGACACTCTCGATCGGCGGAACTGCCGGTCCCATGCTGGTTTCAGTATTGAAGCCGTAAGCTCCGCCGCACCCGCCGGGGTTGCACAGATTTTGGTCCGTCCGAAGATATGGATCGGCCGTCCAATACGAAGGCGCCACATATTCATAGGGCCCGCTCATCTTCATACCGCTTTCGCCCGTCAGCGTAGTCGTCTTCGCCGTGGCCGAAGACACGATCGGATTTGGCCACCGCAGGTCGCTTTCAATTTTCAGATACATCTCTTCCACATCCGGCGGAGGCGGATTATCGCTGCCATTCATCCACATCACCAGGCTGGGATGGCTTCTCAGCCTGTACATCTGGTCGCGCAACGAGGCTTTTGCAATCTCGAAGTCCTCATCTTTCCAGTTCCCCCAGTGCTCCCAGAAATCGCAGCAGCACCATCCGGCCATCACCAGAATGCCCTGCTGGTCCGCCATTTCGAAGAATTCCTCGGTTTCGATTTTGCCTTCCAGCCGGATCGTGTTCAATCCCATGTCGCGCACATACCGGAACTCATCTGCGAGCCGCCCCGGCGTTTCACGCAGCATCATGTCGGGCGTCCAGCCGCCACCGCGTATCAGAATGTTCTTGCCATTGACCTTGAACAGGCGTTTCAAGCGATCCGGCGCCTGCTCGGCGACCTCCGACGTGATCTCGCGAATGCCGAACTTGGTATGGGACTCGTCGGAAACCTTGCCATCCACCTCGAACGAAAGATGCAGATCATACAGGTTCGGCGTCCCCATCTGCGCCGGCCACCACAGCCGCGGATTGCTCAGATTGAGCTGCGGATATTGCTCGGGCGAGAAGACCACGTCCTTTGACTCTCCCGCCGCCAGTTCTACAGGTTGCGCGAGTTCGATGTTTTCAATCTTGCCTTTCAGCATCCCCTTTACCGGGTGATCGCTGGCATTTTTCACCAGCGCGGTTACCGTCAAGTGGGCCGTTTTGTTCTCCGGCGAATCCACCTTCGAGAGCACGGCCGGATGCCGCAGCGCGACCGGTCCACTGCTCGTCAAATACACTTCCCGCCACAGGCCCATGTTCTTGTCGGGCGGCGCCGGATTCCAATCCACAAAAGTGATTGTCAGGCTGTTCTCGGTCGGCGCCCATACCTGCACCGCCAGCACATTCGTTCCGGGCTTGACGGCGGACGTTACGTTGAACTCGTAGGTCCGCCATGCGCCGGCGATTTCGTTCGAGTTGGCAATCTGCTTTCCATTGAGAAAAATGTTGGCGCGGTAATTAATGCCGCGGAAGTTCAGCCACACGGTTTTCCCTGCGAACCGAGTGGGCAGAGTGAATTCTTTGCGATACCACCACGAAACCGCGTAGGGACTGTCGGGCGGCATCGGAATATTCGAAAAATTGAAGCCCACGGGGTAGCTGACACCGGGATACTGCCGCAGATTCATGGCGTAGAAAGGATCGGGCAGCAGCCCGCTCTTGACTTGCGCGGCCACCACCGTCGTCGGTACCTTCGCCTGGATCCAGTCCTTGGTCTTAAACGCCGCGCCCGAGATCGCTTCGCCGGTTGCCGTTACTTTCGCGGAAGACTGCAGGGCCCACCCGTCGCGCAAAGGAAGCGTCCGGGCCGGAGGGAGGCCGGGCTGGGCGGCGGCAACCGCCAGCCAAAAGAACGGGATCAGGAATCGCAATGTCTTCATGAAAGTATCCTTTAATTAAGAAATGAAAAGCCAACCACTCGTCGCGCTGGAACTACCTTATCTTGATAACACCTTTATTAATTCGATTCAATAGCGGAGTTCTGCCAGGTATCTGCCAGCTTTTCGCAAAGTGTGGTCGAGGTGAAAGCGAACGCTCCCGCTTCGCCACAGGCTGACATCGCGATCGCTAGTTTATAATCATAAATTCTGGCTTCCAGCGTGGACCAATCTAACGGAGTTATCCGACTATGATTCGACAGCTTCAAAATGCAGGGCCAACCGTGAAGATCATTCTCGGTGCCCTTCTCGTCCTCATCTGTGCCTCGATGGCAATCACGCTGATTCCCGGTGGGATCGGCTCCAGCTTTGGCATTGGCGCGCCCCCGGCGGGCGTCCTGGCCACGGTTGGCGACCAGCAAGTGACCGTGCCCGAGGTGCAGCGTGAAGCCCGGGCCATGATCCGGCAGCAGTTTCCTCGCGGCGGACCGCAGGCCAGCATGTTGATGCCCTATTTTGCAGGTCAGGCGGCCGAGCAACTCATCAATGAGAAAGCTTTGATTGCCGAGGCGCGCCACCTGGGCCTGCGCGTCAGCGACGACGAACTGCGTGACGAGCTGCAACACGGACAGCTTGGCTCCATGCTCTTTCCCGACGGCAAGTTCGTCGGGCAGGAAGAGTACGAAAACTTCGTGCAGCGTAACGATTTGACGGTGCCTCAGTTTGAAGCGCTGGAGAAGGACTTTATTCTCGTCCGCAAATTGCGCGCCCTGGTTTCAACCAGCGCCTTCGTAGCGGACGGCGAAGTTCGCGACGAGTTCAGCCGCCGCAACACCAAAGTGAAGTTCGAATATGCCATGGTCACGCAGGCTGACATTCTGAAGGGTCTGCATCCCGCCGAGGCGGAACTCAAGGCTTATTACGAAAGCCACAAAGCGGCCTATAACAACTCCATCCCCGAGAAGCGGCAGATTAAGTACGTCGTCGTGGATAGCGCGAAAATAGCGGCGGCGGCAACGGTGACCGATCAGGATCTGCAGGCCTATTACGATCAGCACCGCGACGAGTATCGCGTGCCCGAACAGGTAAAGGTCAGCCACATTCTGATCAAGACTCCCCTGCCCGCTCCCGGCGCCAAGGAAGATGAGAAAGCCGTCGCCGATGCCCGCGCGAAGGCCGAAGGGGTGCTAAAGGAACTCAAGGCGGGTGGAGACTTCGCCAAGCTCGCGGAAAAATACTCTGATGATCCCGGCAGCGCCAAGAGCGGTGGCGAACTCGGCTGGATCGGCCGCGGCCGCACCGTGCCAGAATTTGAGAAGGCGGCATTTTCTCTCGCCAAGGGACAGACCAGCGACCTGGTCAAGAGCAGCTACGGCTTCCACATCATCCGCGTCGAAGACAAACATGACGCTCATCTCAAGACGCTCGCCGAGGTGAAGAACGAGATCGAAGAGAAAGTGAAGCAGCAGAAGACGGCGCACGCCACCGAAGCGGCGGCGAATGCCCTGCTCAGCCAGGCGCGTACCGACGGATTCGACAAGGCCGCCGCTGCCAAAGGTCAAACGGCGGTCACCACCGAATTCTTCAGCCGAACCGATAACTTGCCCGGACTGGCCGCCAATCCGCAGTTTATGGAGGTCGTCTTCAACGAGGCGGAGAAGGCCCCGCCCGATGTGGTGCAGGTCCCGCAAGGCTACGTCGTGTTCCAACTTCTCGCCATCAAGCCCCCGGCCACGCCCACCTTCGAGGAGATTCGCGCGCGGGTCGAAGGCGAGTTCAAGAACGAGCGCGCCGCCTTTTTACTGCAACAGAAGACGCAGGAACTCTCGGACCGAGCCAAGGCGGCACACGATTTGAAAAAAGCTGCCAAAGATCTGGGTGCGACGGTGAAGACCAGCGAACTGGTGCTGCCCGATGGCCAGGTCCCCGACATCGGATCGATGTCGAACGCAAGCGCGATCTTCTCGTTGAATCCCGGCGAGATCAGCGGGCCGATCACCGCCGGCGGCAATGGCGTGGTCGCTCACCTTCTCGAAAAACAGGCGCCGACGGATCAGGAATTCGACGCGAAAAAGGACCAGGTCCGCCAGTCGCTTCTCGAAGCCAAACAGAACGACTTGTTCGGGCTGTTCGTTACCAACTTGCGCAAGGACATGGAAAAATCCAAACGGCTCAAGGTTAATCAGGAAGAAATGAAAAACCTGACCCGGCAGGCAGCGCAAGAAGGTTCGTAGGCCGATTTGAATTAGAAGTGCACTCGAAAAAAGCTCTCAGCTCTCGGTTCCCAGCTCTCAGCGAGCCGGCAGTGAGGAGTTTTCCTGAGAGCTGATAACTGATAGCTGAGAACTGATTTTGATGCCTTTCCCGCGCGCCAGCGGAATTCTGCTTCATCCCACCTCGCTCGCTTCGCGCGGCGGGATCGGCGACTTTGGTCCGTCGGCGTATGCCTTCGCGGATTTTCTTGCTTCCGCGCGCCAGGGTCTGTGGCAGGTGCTGCCCCTAGGCCCGCTCGGTTACGGAGCCTCGCCCTATTCTTCCACTTCGGCCTTTGCCGGAAATCCGCTGCTGATCAGCCTGGAGCGGTTGGCCGATCGCGGCTGGATTGACCATGCCAAGGTCGACGCCCTAACCACCGCTGTCGAGCCCGTGGATTACTTGTCGGTGTTCCACCACAAGCTGCCCCTGGTATTTGAAGCGGCGCGCAACTTCGTGCGCTCCGCTCCACCGAATGCCCGCTCGCGTTATGAAGGCTTCTGCCGGCAAAACCAGTGGTGGCTCGATGACTTCGTCCTGTTCGACGCTTTGCGCGCCCGTTTCCACCGGGAAAGCTGGAACCACTGGCCCCGCGAACTGACGCATCGGAATCCGGTTGCGATCGAGAAGGCGAACGCCGAAATGCTCGGCGATCTCGATGTGCGCCGCGCCGTGCAATTCTTTTTCTTCGAACAGTGGGAGGCACTTCGTGCCTATTGTGCGCAACGTTCCATTCGCGTTGTCGGCGACATCGCCATCTTCGTGAATTTCGACAGCGCCGATGTCTGGACCCACCCTGATCTGTTTTGCCTGAACTCCGACCTCGATCCCGAAGTCGTCGCCGGCGTGCCCCCGGATTTTTTCAGCAAAGATGGTCAGCGCTGGGGCAGTCCCCTTTATCGCTGGGACGTGATGAAAGAGCAGGGATATTCGTGGTGGATCGACCGGTTGCGTTGGGCTACCCACAATTTTGACTACATCCGCCTCGATCATTTCCGCGGGTTCGCGCAGTACTGGGAGATTCCGGCCAGCGAACCCACTGCGGTTCATGGCCGCTGGGTCGACGGTCCCCAAGACGATTTATTCGTGAAGCTGCGCACCGCTTTGGGCGGGCTCCCATTCTTCGCCGAGGATCTCGGATACATCACGCCCGACGTGCATGCCCTCCGCGAACGCCTCAAGATTCCCGGTATGGCCGTGCTGCAATTTGGTTTTGGCAATGTCGGAGCGCACGCCCATTTGCCTCACACCTTCACCGCCGAGAAGGTCGTCTACACCGGGACGCACGACAACGACACCGTGCTCGGCTGGTGGAAGTCGGGTGCAACCGAATACGAACGCCAGCAAGTGGAAGCCTACCTGGGCCCGTGTGAAGACGGCGTCCACTGGGCGATGATTCGCGCCGCCTTCAATTCCGTGGCCAGCCTGTCGGTGGTGCCGTTGCAGGATGTGCTGGGGCTGGGAAGCGATACGCGCATGAATGTCCCAAGCCGCCAGGAAGGGAACTGGCGCTGGCGTTTTGCCGCTGAGTTGCTGCGCCCGGAGTTGGCAGAAAAACTTGCCATCCTCGCCGAAGTATCCGACCGCCTTCCGCAGCCCTTGCCAGCGACCGCTAACGGAGACTGGGCGGCCTGAGTAATGTGGAGCTGGTTTCATAAATTGGGTTTTTGGCAGGGCACGGCTTCACAGATTGTGGAAAAAGTCGATGTTGCGGTTGTTTTTGGGTGGCGCAGCGGTTTACCGCTGCGGTACGTGCTTTGTTTTGAATTCGGCTTTAGCCGCTGAGGCAAGGTCCCTCGCCTAGAAACGACTTTTTCCGCAACCTGTTCAGCCGTGCCGTTCAGCGCTTGGAGAAATGTGGGCTTTAGCCCCTGAGGGACGTGCTTTCTGGGCTAAGGCATTTGTGAAACCAGCTGTAGTTCTCGCGTACAGTTCCCAGTTCTCAGTCAACTCGCTCTTCTGGGAACTGTTACCCGGGAGTTACTAAAGAAATACCCATTCACGGACCATTAACCTTCTCTTCATGAAGATGCAACCAAGGCAAGGCAAGAATCAGCTATGCCTAAGTTGCCAATTGCTGATGACGAAGAGCGAGGAGTACTGACCGAGCCGCCGCTTCTGGCCGGGCTCCCTGGATTCGCTGGAAAATTTATTCCCATGGAACAGGCGCGCGCACTGTATCAGCGCGTGCGCGTGGCGCCGCCGGGCTTTCGACTGGAAGCGCTGCTGGCGGAAATGAAGATAAAGCTCGACGTCCAACCCGCCGACCTCGAGCGCGTCCCGATCAAAGGCCCGCTGGTGGCCGTGGCCAATCATCCTTTTGGCGTGCTCGACGGGGCAGCCCTGACGGTGCTCCTGTCTCGCGTGCGTCCCGACGTCAAGATACTGACCAACTCGCTGCTCGAGGGTATTCCCGAACTCCACGAGCATTGCATTTTCGTGGATCCGTTTCACACTCCCTCTTCGGCGGATAAAAATGTGAAGCCCCTGAAGCAGGCGATGGAATGGCTGCGCCAGGGCGGCGCGCTGGCCGTGTTTCCCGCCGGCGAAGTCTCGCAGTGGAATGTCCGCGAGGCGCAGATCACCGATCCCACGTGGAACGCCGTGGCCGCTCGCCTGGTGCGCAAGACCGGAGCCAGCGCGCTCCCGGTATATTTCTGCGGCCGCAACAGCGCAGCATTCCAATTGCTCGGACTGATCAACCCACGGCTCCGGACGCTTTTCCTGCTGCAGGAGTTTCTGCAGCAACGCGAAAAAGAAGTGCAGGTGCGCATTGGCGGCGCGATTCCCTCCGAATTGATCGCCAGCCTCGACAACGACGAGGAAGCCACCGAGTATCTTCGTCTGCGAACTTACCTGCTGTCGTATCGTGGCAAGAAGCCGGTCTCGTTACCTACGAAGATGCGTTCCGCGCTTCCCCGCAAGCCGCAGGAAACAATTGCTGCCGAAGTTCCAGCACGATTCGTGGTCAACGACATTGCGGCATTGCCCGTCGAACGGCTGCTCGTGGAAAACGCGGAATTCGCTGTCTACGCCGCGCGTGCTTCCGAACTGCCCTACGCGCTCGATGAACTTGCACGCCTTCGCGAAATCACCTTCCGCGCTGCCGGAGAAGGCACCGGACGCAGCGCCGACCTCGATCAGTTCGATGCCTATTACTGGCACCTGCTGCTCTGGAACAAGGAGAAACAGGAATTGGCCGGAGCCTACCGTGCCGGTAACACCGATGAGATCATTCGCGCACACGGCATCAAAGGTCTCTACACCAACACCGTGTTCCGCTACGACGAACAATTGTTCTTGAAAATCGGTTCCGCTCTGGAACTGGGCCGCTCGTTTGTGCGCCCCGAGTATCAGCGCCAGTACGCGCCGCTGCTTCTGTTGTGGAAGGGCATAGCGCGTTTCGTGGCTGCCCACCCCGAGACTCCGGTGCTGTTCGGAGCGGTTAGCATCAGCAACGAATACAACAGTTTGTCCCGCGAGATGATTGTGCGCTATTTTGAGCAGCGGCAAGACGACCACGAGTTTGCCGACCTCATCCACGCCCGCACGCCCTTCCGCGCTCCCAAGCTTCGCCGCTGGGATTGCGGCGCTCTCTGCGGAGCCATGCGCGATCTTGACGAACTTGCCGAGCCCATCTCCGATGTGGAGGAAGATGGCAAAGGATTGCCCATCCTGCTCAAGCAGTATGCGAAGGTTGGAGGCAGGCTGGTGGGCTTCAATCTTGACCGCAAATTTTCCGATGTGGTCGATGGCTTGGTGATCGTCGACCTGCGCCAGACCGACGCCTCGGTCCTCGAGCGCTATATGGGCAAGGAAGGCTACACCGGCTTCCGCCGTTTCCACGGGCTCAGCTAGCATTGCCGGTGGAGAGCCGGCCGACACGCCTGTCCAGCCACCAGACAGCGCCTTTGCTAAATCCGCTCGCCTGTTAAACAATGAATAGTTGCCCCTGGCCTTGGCGGCCACTTCCGATTCCGCCTCCACGCCAGAGAAAACGCAAGGAGCCTTCATGCCCGCAACTGGAGAACTTATCCGCCTCATGAATTACATCGACGACATCGCCACCACTCTGCGCCGCATCAGCGCCAGCATCCCCGCCATGACCAAGGAAGAGTGCGCCCGCCTGGGTGAATATATCCGCAAGTCCGAACCGAGCTATGAGAGCGTGCTTCAGCACCTCGAAAAGGCGGGCAGAGAGCCGGCGCACAAAGGGGAAGAGGAGTGACGGAAGTCCGCACGATTGCTGTCATCGGCGCCGGCGTCATGGGCCGGGGCATCGCGCATGCTGCCGCGCTCGGCGGCTATCGCACCATTCTCGAAGACCTGCTTCCGAACGCCCTGCGCAAGGCGGAGACGGAGATTCGCACCCATCTCGACCAAGCCGTCAAACTCGGTAAGGTCGATGCCGCCGACGCGGACGCAGCTTTTTCCCGGCTGGAATATGCCGGTTCGGTCGATGAAGCTGCGCGCCAGGCCGATCTCGTCATCGAGGCCGTTCCCGACGAATTGGAATCGAAGCTCGAGATCTTCATCATGCTCGACAAGTTCTGCCGTCCCACCACGATTCTCGCGTCGAATACGTCCTCGCTTAGCATCAGCGAGATCGCCAGCGTTACCTATCGTGCCAAAAAGTGCGTCGGCATGCGCTTCTTGAATCCCGTGCACCAGATGAAGCGGCTAGAAATCGTGCGCGCGCTCGAAACCGATGACGATACCCTCGCCGCCGTCGTTGAAGTCGGCAAGCGGATGGGCAAGGAAGTTGTGGTGATTGAAGAGGCGGTTTCGGCCGAGATCGCCAAGAAGCTCGAAGTCATCCGCACCGCCGCAGAACACGCCTACCCTGTGCCTTCCGACAGCTGACTACTGATTAATGTCCTGCTTCGCCTCCAGACGCTTCAGCAAGCCGTCCACATAGCTCTTCTGGTCGTCCGGAGCCCCCGCCATCGCCAGCTTCATTTCTTTCGCCGCATCGTCAAACTTGCTCTGCGCGCTATACATCCGAGCCAGTCCGGCATGCACCACCCACAGATCGGGATGCTTCTTGGCATTCTCGCGGAAGATTGCGTATGCTTCCTCGTTACGCTTTTCGCCCAGCAACTGCCGGGCGTATTGATGGAGCTCTTGCGGACCGGCTAGTCCCAGCGCCTTCTTTTCTGCGGTTGCGGCCTCGTCCTTGCGATTGAGCGCCGCCAGGACTTTCGACTTCGTTATCTCATTGTCATAGCGGTCTTCGTTCTCGATGGATTTGTTGGCATACATCAGGGCATCGTCCAGGCTGATCTTTTCCCCGAGCAGGTAATTGGCCGCGTTGTCCCAGCTCATCCAGGTGTATTGGGAAAGGTTGCGAAGCTGTTTCTTCAGGCTGGCCTGCACCACATCGTGGACATCCACCGAGACCTTGAACGGGACCGCGATCTTCTCCCACTTCAGTTCAACCACCGCCGAATCTTTCTGTAGATCGTCGAAGTCGTAGGTCAGGGCATTGTGCATGTCCGCCGCCTTGGGCTTTACCGTCACGCGGAGCGCGTCTTCTTTTTCGTCGTAGGTGAAGGATCCCCAGGAAGTCGAGTTCTTCGAGAAAATAATCGTCCACTCACCGGCGTTCGGGATCATGTGCAATCCGTAAGTCCCCTTGTCGAGCGGCTTGCCTTCGATCTGGACCGGATCGCTGAAGGTGATCGTCGTGTTCATATTGGCTCCCGCACGCCACACCTTGCCGTAGGGAACGAGGGCATCCCAAACCTTGCGGCCATTGACCAGCGGCCGGTGATAGTTAATGGTGATATCGGTGATGCCAATGCGTTGTGAAATCTCGGCCCCCTGGCTTTGCAGGGGCAGATCGAGTGTGAACGACTGCGCCGGGCTCACGCCCGGCAGGGCTGCCATCAGCAGGCAGAACAGGACTCCTCGTAAAGCTGCTCGAAACATGGGAAACGCCTCCTTCAATGCGCATCCAACGCAAATTTTGATGAAACGGGCCACTGATCGCGGCCTCACCCCTGGTCGGCGTCTTAGACGTGCTCCAATCCCGGCGGTGAGCAGGTGGACGGAGCTAAATCTTCGCGTCTTTACAGGATCGCCTAGTACCGCGACCGCTTAATGATTACCGTAGCGCCGGCATCTTGCCGGCTGTCCCGAGGGCGTCTCGCCCTCGGCGCGGCGGGCGAGACGCCCGCCGGACAGCCGCCGAGACGGCGGCGCTACAGTCGGCAGGCATGGAAGAAAGCCATGGAAAGAGCAAAATCATCCGGTCACGACACGAGCTGCTAACCCAGGCGTTTTCCCAACGTCCAATCCGGAGGCGAAGTGTGCTTTTTTCGGGAACCGCACCGCCCCGAATCCCGTACTACATAACAGAGTACAGATCCAGGCTTAGCCTCAAATTAAGGCAGCCTGTCGTGAACCACCCATGCGGATGCTCATCGAAATCGTTCGCCAGTCGCTGGCCACGCTCTGGGCCAACAAACTGCGCTCGTTTCTCACCATGTTCGGCATCGCCTGGGGCGTGGGATCGCTACTCCTGCTGGTCGGCTTGGGTGAGGGCTTCCGCAGCGGCCAGGCGAAGCAACTGAAGAATCTCGGCCAGGACATCATGTTTACCTTCCCCGGCCGCATTCCCGCCGTTGAAGGCAGCACCCAGTCCGGCCGCACCTACCATTTCACCTATGAGGATTACCTCGCCATCCGCAGTGAGGCTCGCTCGCTCAAGTATGTTTCGCCGGTGCTCAACCGCGAAGACATTCGCGCCGTCAGCGATTACGGTTCCACGAACGGCCAGGTCTTCGGCATCGCGCCCGAATACAACCAGATCCGTAACATCCCGGTCGGCCCGGGCCGCTGGTTCAACGATGAGGACAACACCGAAACGCGCCGCGTGGCCGTCGTCGGCTGGGAACTGCTGAAGAACATATTCCCCGGACGCCCGGCCGTCGGCTCGCCCATCCTGCTCAATGGCATCCGCTTTGAAATTGTCGGCGTGCTCAGCAAGGTTGGGCAGGACGGCAACAACGGCACCAATGCGCGCATCTTCATTCCCATCGAGACCATGCGGAACCTGTTCCGGCTGAAAGAACAAAACAGCGAAGATGCCATCTCATTTCTGAACTACCGTCCGCTCACGCCCAGCGGGGATTTGGTGGCAAAGAAGGAAGTTCACGACATTATTGCCCGCCGCCACGGCTTCGATCCCAAGCTGGAAGAATCGTTCGAAGACTGGGACACCATCGAAGACAACAAGCGCGTTGAAAAGATCTTCGACGGTATGGACTATTTCCTCGGCGTGGTTGGTGTGATTACGTTGGCGCTCGGCGCCATCGGCATTATCAACATCATGCTGGTCTCCGTCACCGAACGTACCCGCGAGATCGGACTGCGCAAAGCGCTCGGAGCCACGCATCGCGCCATCCTGACCCAGTTTTTTGTGGAAGGTGCGTTCCTGACTGCACTGAGCGGAGGCATCGGACTGGCCATCACTACGGCATTGGTTACGGTTTTGGCCGCTCTGCCTGCACCCGAAGGATTCGACACGCCGCGCATCGTTCCGTCGTCGGCTGCCATCGCCATTCTCGCGCTCGCGTTTGCCGGCATCGCCGCGGGACTTTATCCGGCGCGCCAGGCCGCGCTGCTGCAGCCAGTGGAGGCTCTGCGCCAGGAGTAATGCTATTGTGAGTAGACCTTATTCTGCCAAGATTGTTAACTATCTTCTCCCAGTCGTTGCCCTAACGGCGGCGTTTCTTCCTACTGGGGCCGGAGCCGCCGACACAGTTGGCGACTGCCGGATCGGCGCCTATCGCCTGACCGACGGGAGCGTGGTCGACATCGGCCCGTCGGACGAAGATGCCCTGCGGTGGCGCCGTTTCGACGGAACCACCGGAAAACTGCGTAAGAACGCCGACGGGAGCTGGAGCAGCAGTCTGGGCTTTACCGACAAAACGGATGGCAAGACGGTGACCTTTTCCGACTGCGCTAAAGGGGAAATCTCTTTCAGCCGTATCAACGGCCACCGCATCGCCTTCGATGTGACCGAGACCACGTTCGAAGGCGACGGTGTTAAGCTCGTCGGCCGGCTTGTGCTGCCCAAGAGCGGCGGCCGGACGTCGATCGTGGTGCTGATCCACGGCTCCGAAAATGACTCCGCCCGTGATTGGTACCCTCTACAGCGGCTGCTTCCTGCGGAAGGGGTGGGGGCGTTCGTTTATGACAAGCGCGGTACTGGCGCCTCCGGCGGTAAGTACACTCAGGATTTCAATCTGCTGGCCAATGACGTGGTGGCGGCGATGCGCGAGGCTCGGCGGCTGGCAGGCGCGCGCGCCGGGCGGATCGGCTATTTCGGCACCAGCGAAGGCGGCTGGATCGCACCGCTTGCGGCAAACCGCGCTCCCGTCGATTTCGTCATCGTTGGCTACGGCCTAGCCGTCTCGGTAATCGACGAGGACCAAGAGGAGGTCGCGCTCGAGATGCGCTTGAAGGGTCATAGCCCCGAAGAGATCGCCAAGGCACAGGAAATAGCCGCCGCCGCTGAAGCGGTATTCGAGAGCGGATTCACCAAAGGCTTCGAACGCTTCGACGCGGTACGAGCGAAGTATCGCAACGAATCCTGGTACAAGGACGTCCATGGCAATTACACCTACTTTATCTTGCCCTACAGCAGCGAGGTCGAACTGCGTGAGAAGGCTAAGGCATTCAATTTCGCTGAAATGGGCACGCCTTTCCGCTATGACCCGATGCCCACGCTTCGCGCGGTCAAGGCTCCGCAGCTTTGGATCTTGGGTGGGGACGATCTTGAAGCGCCCTGCGCACCGACCGCCAGCCGGATCAAGGCGCTGGCCGCTCAGGGCCATCCGATTACCCTGGCAATTTTTCCCCAGGCCGAACACGGCATCTACGAATTTGAGACCAAGGCGGACGGCGAGCGGGACGATACACGCAACGCCGATGGCTATTTCGCTATGCTCCGTGACTTTGCCCGCGACGGCCGGCTTAAGGGATCGTACGGCGCCAGCATTGTTACCTCGCCCAAGCTCTCTAACCACGAGTATCAGGAATAGTGCCTAATTATGATTCTCGAACTCGTACGCCAGGCCTACAACGCGCTGAAGTACAACCGCCGCCGCAGCATTCTCACCATGCTTGGGATGGCGTGGGGCATCGCGACCGTCGTATTGCTGCTCGCCTACGGCTCCGGCTTCGAGCGCGGCCTCTGGGTCGCTTTCCGCTCCTGGGGCACGAACCTGGTGTTCATTTTCCCCGGACGCACCTCGCTGCAAGCGGGCGGCACCAAGGCCGGCAGCGAAATCAAACTCACCGTCAACGATCTCGATTACTTGCAGGCTGAAGTGCCCCTGCTCAAGCGCATTTCACCCGAAGCCTTCAAGCAAAGCACCGTCGCTTACGGGACGCGCAGCGCCAGTTACGGGGTCAGCGGAGTCTATCCCTACTATCAACACATGCGCCGCATGGACGTCGAAGACGGCAGTTTCTTTACCGACCTCGATGAAAACACGCACAGCCGCGTTGCGATCCTCGGAGCCGACGTCAAGAAAAAGCTGTTCTCGGGGCAGAATGCTCTCGGCGAAAAAGTGCGTGTCGACGGCATTTCCTACGAGGTCATCGGCGTGCTCAAACACGTCATCCAGAACGGCGACGACAACATGAACGGCAAAGTGTATATCCCGTTCAGCGCCATGAACGACCTCACCAACACTTATTATCTCAACGCCATCGCCATGGAATACGAAGGCGATCACGAAAAAGTCGCCGACGCGGTGCGCCGGTCGATGGCTTTTCACCATGAATTCGATCCCAAGGACAAGCGCGCCGTCTTCGTCTTCGACGTCTTTGCCGATCTGCTCGACCTGCGCGTGATCACCACCGGCATCAAGATTCTGCTCGGCTTCATCGGCCTGCTCACGCTGGGCATCGGCGGCGTGGGCCTGATGAACATTATGCTGGTCTCCGTTACCCAGCGCACCCGCGAGATCGGCGTCGAGAAAGCGCTGGGCGCCCGCGGTTGGCACATCCTGGTCCAGTTTCTGGCGGAAGCCCTGGCCATCACCTTTCTGGGTGGACTCGCCGGCGTAGTTCTCGCGTATATCGTGTCCTGGTCGGTCGGATCGCTCACACTGTGGAGCGCATTCGTGGAGAATGGCACCGAAGGCGACATCCATCTCACCATCGATTCCACCACTTTGTTGGCATCCACCATGATTCTCGGATTCGTCGGCGTTGTTAGCGGCATGCTGCCCGCCATCAAAGCCTCCCGCCTGGATCCCATCGAAGCTCTACGCTACGAGTAAAAAGAAGGTCAGAGGTTAGAGGTCAGATTGCAGAGGTAAGAACCTATAGTGAGAGCGCTTTTATCTCTGCAATCTGACCTCTAACCTCTGACCTTACTCTCTCACCTGATTGTTTCCCACGTCCGTTATGCTATATTTCTCCCCAAATCTGTAATGGAGGATTCATGCGTCCACTTGGCGTCACTCTGGTCGGCTTTTATGAGATTCTGCGCGGTGTACTCGGACTGCTGTTTGGTCTGTCACTCCTGCTGTTCACCGGATTGGCTGCCAAACTCGCTTCTCTGGCCACTGAGGCCAATGCCACCGGACGCTTTTTTGGCGGTTTGGGGCACCTGGCCAGCCTGGTGATTATTGTGTTTGCGGCCCTTCATCTGATCGCTGGCTATGGAGTTCTGGGAATATATAATTGGGGCCGTCTGCTCACCCTGTTTCTTTCAGCGCTCGGCCTTGTTTTGCTAATGCCGGTCCTGCTGCTCGTGCACGGAATTCCGCTGGCTTTCGCGATCATCAATGCCGTCGTGATCATTTATCTCGCCTTGCCGCCGGTCAAGCGCGCCTTTCACGAACAGCGCCACTCGCTCCGCATGGCAGCCTAGCGCCACGACCATGATTCCTACGGTGGAAGGACGGGCGTCTAGAAGACGCAAGCAGGTGCCCAGGTCGCCTTTGCATCAGACCGCAGTATGTAAAGGGCAAGCGAATAGAGTCCCGTCTTCGACGTATACTTCGTGTGTCCTTAGAAAGCACCAGGACCACAATGAGTTTACGACCTGCTCGATTCTGGTCTCTCGTTCTCGTCCAGCTTTGGCTTGCCCACGCTATCGGTTACCTGATCCATGAGTACGCCCACAGCTCGACTGCCTGGCTCTTTCATTACAAAGCGAACCCGCTGGCGATCAATTACGGGGACTTCAGCCTCGGCAACATCCTCTTGCAATCTGGAATGGACGAAAACGTCGATTACCGTCGGATATTCGCGGACGGTCGCGGCCCTCTGGCTTGCTTGATCGCGCTCGCCGGAGTCCTTGTCGGAAATGGAATCTCTTATTTCGCCGGCCGCTACTTCTACGCCAAGACGAAGCAGAAGAACCTGTATGCATGGTCCATGTTTTTCTTCTGGATTTGCCTTATGAGCGTGGGCAATTTCTTCTGCTATGTGCCGATCCGAACCTTCACGACACACGCAGACATGGCCACCGCAGCGAGGGGCCTTGGTTGTTCACCTTGGTTGATCGCAGTTGTCCTCGGCGTTCCGTTTGCGTTCGCACTCTGGCATTTCTTCGCGAAGATTTTGCCCGATGCGAGGAGATTTCTGCTCCCGGATGCTCTTCGGAGTCAGCGGGCCTTCGTCCTGCTCACAACGTTTTTCATATTCGACTACTACGGAAACGCCGGCCTGCACGGGTACGGAAGCGTCTCTCACTGGCTGTCAAGGATCTCTGCGTTCATTCTCTTTCCGATGGTCTCCGTGATCTGCTGGCCGCGTTCGAGTCGCGAGGATCGGACGCCGCAGGTCTAGGCTTGCCGCCGTCGATTAGAGTCGGGGCACAGAAAGCCGCGACCGGTGCGCCCACAGCCCCAATCCCGGATAAAATCAGCTCATATCGTTTCTTTGGCTAACGACTAACGACGAACGACCAACGAAGACTGACTAAAATGGAAATCGGAGTCTAGACCGTCGAGCCTAAGTAGAGTTCAGCCTGAGTAGAATGGATGCGTGCCAGGCTCCAGCAAACTCGGGATGGTTCAAGAACACCTCAAGCTCTACGATCATCCGCTGCTCGCCTTTTCCGCGCGCGAAAATAACGGCGTGATCGAAGTTCTGATCGATCTGAAGAACTCGTCCGTCCCGGTTCACACCTACGTGCTCCCAATTCATGCGCGCGACCTCGATCATCCCCAGTTTGCCTGGCACCTGCAGCGCCAGCTCTATGACGGGCTGCACGACTATTTCATCGAAATGTTTACCCGCACTCCGCAGGATCGCGCCGTCCCCGGCAGCTCGATGCGTACCGGAGAGGGAAACGAGGGAACTTAGCCGATTGTCCGTCCGCGAACAAATCGAGCGCGAAATCCGCCAGCGCGGTCCCATCCCGTTTTCGCGCTACATGCAGATCTGCCTCTACGATACTGACCATGGTTACTATTCCGCCAACGCCGAACAATTCGGCAAAGCTGGAGACTTCTACACCTCGAGCGACGTCCACGCCGTCTTCGGACGCCTGCTGGCGCGCCAGTTTGACGAAATATGGCAAGCCCTCGACCGCCCCGCCCAAATCGAAATCCTCGAACTCGGACCCGGCCGCGGCTTGTTCGCCCGCGATGTGCTCGACTGGTCCAACAAGAAATTCCCCGACTTCTTCGCTGCCCTGACGTATACCTTGCAAGAATCGTCGCCCGCGCTGAGGAAGAAAGTGCAGGAAAATCTCCGCGAACATATTGGCAGTGGTAAGGCCAAAGCTCCGGAGGAACGATCCAGCTTAGCCCAGTTCGTGTGGGGACGGGCGCCCTCGCCCGTCCAAGCCGAGCGCAGCTCGGCATCTGTGCACATTGATCGCAGTCTCGCGCCCGAAACTCCCCTCATCGTCTTCGCCAACGAATTCTTCGACGCCCTCCCCGTGGAAATTCTCAGCACCCACGGCAAGCTCCACCTCGCGCTCGAAAATAATCGCCTGCAAGAAACCTGGCTGCCGCCGCTCGCCGAAGAACTGGAATTCCTCGACCGCTACGGCGTCCATCCTGAAGCCGGCGAACGCATCGAAGTGTCCATCCAGGCCCAGGATTGGATGCAGCAAATCGCAAGCGCCATCGAACGCGGCCTGCTCTTGGTGATTGACTACGGGTACACGCGCAACCAGCAGCTCGCGGGCCGCCACCGCGGAACGCTCATGGCGTACCGCCATCACTCCTCGGGCCCCGACCCCTACCAGGCGCCCGGCGAGCAAGACCTAACCGCCCACGTCAATTTCACCGCGCTAGCAGCCGCATGTGAGCAAGCCGGTATGACGTGCGAAAAGCTGCTAACGCAAGCGCAGTTCCTGATAGGCATTGGCGAAAACAATCAATTCGCTGACGCCTTCGAAGATTGCCGCATCCCGCAAGAAAGGGCGAAGGTAGCCCTCCAGCTCAAACACCTGGTTACTCCCGTAGGCATGGGAGAAACGTTTCAAGTCCTGATTGCCAGCCGAGGGATAGATAGTAAGAAAATGGCCGCCCTGAGCGGACTGACCTTCGGCAGCAGTTCTCAGTAAAGCTGTCGTTCCTATCCTTTGGGAATCGGGGGTCGCTGAGAACTGAGAAGAGAACTGAGAACCGAGAACTGAGAACCGGCCTCTAGTTACCAAAGGTATGCACCATTTTCGTTGCTATTTAACATTCCTGAAATATCTTTGCAGTAAACTGCGGACCATGAGCCCGCTACGCGTCTCTCAATTCGCGTTGCCTCTGCAGGTCGCTGCTGTCTGCTACCGGCGGGTGAACTCGCATGCCGAGTTTCTGTTGGTCAATACCAACGGCGGCAGCAAGTGGACGTTTCCCAAGGGAGCCCCCGAACCTCGCCTATCGCACAGCCAGGCCGCCGAACGCGAAGCCAAAGAAGAAGCGGGCGCCATCGGCACGATCGAACCCCGCCATTTCCACATCTACATACACTCCAAGGGCGTCTTCTGGCAGCCCGGCGGCGTGCAGGAATATGTGGTCAAAGCTTTCTTGATGGACGTCCGCCAAACTCGCCGTCCCCAGGAAGACTACCGGAATCCCACCTGGTTCGATTCAGAAAAGGCGCGCGTGATCTTAGCCAAGGGCCGCGAAGTCAAGTACGCCCAAGAACTCCAGACGGTGATCGACCGCGCGCTGGAACACCTCGGCATAGCGCGCATGGCTGCCGCTCGCTGATCGAACCACGTAGCGACGGCCGCCCTCGGCCGTCCAGCACCCCTGCGACGACAGTCGTCTACTCCCGTCCGTTATATTTAAATAGAGACCCCCATGATCCAACTCTCCGGCGCCGGCAAGCGCTACGGCCACAAGCTCTTGTTCGAGAACGCCGACTGGCTGATCACGCCAGAATCCCGCATTGGACTAGTCGGCGCGAACGGCACCGGCAAGTCCACCATCATGAAAATTCTTGCCGGCAGCGAGACGCTCGACTACGGCGCCATTTCGCGTGCCAAAGGCATCTCCACCGGATACCTTCCCCAGGACGGCCTCATTCTGACCGGCCGCACCATCTTCGCGGAGTGCATGTCCGTGTTTGCGGAACTCCACGCCATCGAAAAAGAAATGGAGTCGCTCACCCGCAGCATGTCGGAACTCGACCACGAGGGCCCCGAATACTCGAACGTCGCCGATCGTTACCAGAAGCTCGAACACGAATTCGTAGCCCGCGATGGCTATACGCTAGAAGCCCAGGTTGGCCAGGTACTCACCGGCCTCGGCTTTCATCGCGACGACTGGAAACGCCAGACCGAAGAATTCTCCGGTGGCTGGCAGATGCGTATCGCCCTCGCCAAACTTCTGCTGCAGAAGCCCAACCTGCTGCTGCTCGACGAGCCCACCAACCACCTCGATCTCGAAGCCCGCAACTGGCTTGAGGAGTACCTGACCACGTATCCCTACGCTTTCGTTCTAATCTCGCACGACCGCTACTTCCTCGACATCACCGTCCAACGCATCGTGGAAATCTGGAACAAGCAGATCCATTTTTACGCTGGCAACTACGATCAGTACCTGACGGCGAAGACTGCGCGCAAGGCGCAACTGGAATCCGCCTACAAAACTCAGCACGACCGCATCGAGCAGCTCGAAGTCTTCATCAACCGCTTCCGCTACACGGCCACCAAGGCCAAGCAGGTCCAGAGCCGCATTAAAGAGCTCGAAAAAATGGAGCGCATCCAAATTCCCGAAGAAGAGAAGACCGTTCACTTCTCCTTCCCACAGCCCAAGCCCAGCGGGCGCATCGTAGCTGAGTTCGCGAGCGTCGCCAAGAGTTACGGCGAACTCAAGGTTTTTGAGAACGTAGATTTCATGATCGAGCGTGGCGAGCGCATCGCGCTAGTCGGAGTCAACGGAGCAGGGAAGTCCACCCTGATCAAGCTTCTGGCCGGCCAGGAGCCACTCACCGCCGGCGAATACAAGCTCGGCCACAACGTCGGGCCCGACTATTTCGCGCAGGACCAGTACAAAGAACTCGATCCCGAAGCGCGCATCCTCGACGACCTCGGCGAACTCTCGCCCGCCTCGACGCAAACTCAGCTGCGCAGCCTGCTCGGCTGTTTCCTTTTTTCGGGCGACGATGTTTTCAAGCGCATAGGTGTCCTCTCCGGAGGAGAGCGCAATCGCTACGCCCTTCTCAAAATGCTGCTGCACCCTGCCAACTTCCTGCTGCTCGACGAGCCCACCAACCACCTCGACCTGCGAGCCAAAGACGTCCTGCTCGAAGCGCTGATGAAGTACACCGGCACGGTAGTCTTCGTCTCCCACGACCGCTATTTCATCGACAAGCTGGCCACCCGAGTCTTCGAAATCGGCGATGGCAAAGTAGAAATCTATCCCGGCAACTACGAAGACTATCTCTGGCGCAAGCAGGGAAGAGCTGCAGCCGCGGCGGAAATACCGAAGCCATCCATACCTTCATCTTCGGCCGTGCCTTCAGCCCAGCCTGTGAACGGAGACTGTGCGCCCGCCGCCGGGCCCTCCGAACCAAAAGCCAAGCGCATGAATCCGATCAAGCGCCAGCAGATGGAAGACCGTCTGCACGAAATAGAAGAAGGGATAGCCCGCGCCGAAGCCGCGATTGCCCTGTGTGAAACCGGACTCCAGAGCTTTGTAAGCGCGGAAGAAACTCAGCGGCAGACCCAGGAACTTGCTCGCCGGAAGACCGATCTTCAGAGCCTGATGAAGGAGTGGGAAGAGCTATCAGGGTCGCTGCAATAGTATCGGTTTTACCAAGACGCAGCAAGCCGCGTCTCTACAGGAAGATTGTCTTGGGGTTTTACTGAGAACTGACAACTGAGAACTGGTTCTACCCGCCCTGCTTCAACTCCGTAAGCACCTGCCGCGCGATTTCCTTGAGCGTCTCGAACACGCCCACGCCCTGGAAGGCCACCGCCTCCACCACCGGCTCGTTTTTCTTGCGCAGTTCCCGGGTGAGATCTTCCACCGGCAGGACATTCGGCAGGTCGCGCTTATTCAGTTGCAGAACGTAGGGAATCTTGTTGAAGTCGTAACCGTGTTCTTTCAGGTTGGCGGTCAGGTTGTCGAGCGCCTCGATGTTGGCATCGTGGCGCTCTTGTTGGGAGTCGGCCACGAAGACGATGCCATCCACGCCGCGCAGAATCAGCTTGCGGCTGGCGTCGTAAAACACCTGTCCCGGAACCGTGTACAGGTGAATGCGCGTCTTGAAGCCCCGCACCGAACCCAGATCGAGCGGCAAGAAATCGAAGAACAGGGTTCGATCGGTCTCGGTCGCCAGCGAGATCATCTTGCCCTTTTGCTGTTCGGCTGTTTTCTGGAAAATAAACTGCAGATTCGTCGTCTTACCGCCCAACCCGGCGCCGTAGTAGACGATCTTGCAGTTGATCTCGCGTGCTGCGAAGTTGATGAAACTCAAAAGGTTTCCTCAAAAACTCCTGCGAAAAAGCCGTTGCGAACCACTCCCTCAACGCGCGAGCCCTCTCGCCACATTTCCATGCTGACTACAGTAACAGTATCGGTTACTGCTGGTTTTTATACCACACCGGGAGGTTCTGGCGCAGGTTACCCAGGTCAGTACCCGGTTCCCAACCCGGTACCCGGCTGCTAGTCCTTTCGCTTGATCTGACATCGGGGATCGCGATCGCCTTGTGGAACGCCGTGGCTGGCCGCACTGGGTACTGGCCACTGACTACCGCGCCGTCGGCAGCGGATAGTACCCGTCCTTGGCATACACCTTTAAGTCCGGACGCTTAACCACTACTTCGATATGGCGGTACCCGCCAATACCCGGCTTGCTGGTGTAGCCCAGCGTGTATTGGTTGCGCGCATCTCCAATCGCGTCGGCGTAAGCCCGCTCGATGTCGGCCCGGGCGGATTTGGGATAGACCCTCCCGCCCCCGGTGGCGCCCACATACTTCGAAAGGATGTTGCCATAGCCAATAGGCTCGAAGCCCAACTTGTTCAATCCCATGTTGGGCATGTGGATCTTCTGCAGCTTCTCGTATCCTGGAAGGGCCGCGCCATCCACGCCCACCGCGTAAACAATGATGTTCTGGGTCAAAAGGACTTTCAGCGTGTCGGCATAGCTGGCCGTGCTGCCGCGTTCCCGTCCGTCGCTGATCACGAAGATGATTTTCCGCCGCGCCCGGTCCCGCTTGGAAAGATCGCGGGCCGCCTCCAGAATGGCGTCATTGATCACGCGTGCCTGCTTGGGCGGGGTGTACACCGGGGTCACGGGAGGGGCGCCAACCGGAAGACCATTAATCGTTGGCCCCTGCGGACCAAGCGGCCCGCTCGTCACCGGAGGTCCATTGTTCGTCCCACTGTAGCTCTTGACCTCGTTCAGAGCCATCGTCAACTGCTTGCCTACGCTGGTGAAGTCTTGCACCCGGCCAACCGTGCTGCTGTAGGTGTAGATCGCAACTTCATCGAACTGGCTGAACGCTCCCTGCAATGCGGATAGAGTTTCCTGGACGCGCTTCACCCCAATGTCGGGCATGCCCGTATCAATCACAACCGCCGCCGAAAGTGGAAACGGATCGCTGGTAAAGAACTTCAGCTGCTGCTTTTTCCCATTTTCCAGCACCGAGAAGTCCTTAGGCAGCAGCCCACTGACCAGCCTGCCATCATTCCCCTTCACACTCACCGGAACCAGCACCAGGTTTGTGGTCACACTGATCGTATAGAGGTCCTGCCCGCTCTCCGCATCCTTCGGGACGCTGCCCTCAGGCACCGTCCTGACCGGAGGCATCGGAGGCGGAGCCGGCTTCTCGTCAGTCTTCTGACTCGCAGAATCCGGAACACTCCGGGGCATCTCCGTCGACCTGCTGGCCCCCCCCGTGCCGGACGCATCCGCCGGCGGCGAATTGGGCTGGGACTCATCCTCCGCTTCTTGCCGCGGGCTGGGTGGAGGCGGCGGCGGTATCGGACGAACCGCCGAGGGAGCGTCCGGGATGTCCTCAGGCTTCTGTTGCGCCGCCAAGTTGCCCACCAGCAACCCCCAGAGCAACAACGGCAGCCCCAGCCTCAGTACCGCGCTAGTTTTCGTGGCCATCCCCGGAATCCTCTATCTTTCCTCACCCGTGCGATCTCGCGTAGGGACAGCCGCCCTCGGCTGTCCACCCGTGCGCAGCACGGGCCGCGCAACGTCACCACGCCTTTTTACTAATTCAGATGCCCAACCGTACCCCTTTGGTGCATCTAACCGTTACAGGTTCTTAGGATAGACTAGCAAAGTCTCGGGATAAAAACGCTAATGCCTAAACTACATTGCAAACTGCGCCTGGCCGCGGGTTTCTTCCTTCTGGCCATAGCCCTGTCGCTATCCGCAGCCGGACAGAATTCCCCGGCCGCGCCCGCGAACTCCAACCCCCAGTCGCAAGACCAGTCCGTCGAGACCCTCAAGGTCAACGTCGAAGTCGTCCAGCTGTTCTTCAACGTCAAAGACAAGCATGGCGCGTTGATCCCCAGCCTCACCAAGGACAGCTTCGACGTGTTTGAGGACGGCAAGCCCCAAACGATCAAATATTTCAAGGCCGAATCCGATCTCCCGTTGACCCTCGGCATCCTCATCGATTCCAGCGGCAGCCAGATGCGCGTCCTCGATATGGAAAAAACGGTCGGAGGCTCCTTCCTCGAAAGCATTCTGCGCCCCAAAGACGAGGCCTTCGTCATCAGCTTCGATGTCGACATCAACCTTCTACAGGATTTCACCAACTCCATCAGCCGGCTCCGGCATGCGCTCAACCAGGCCACGATCAACACCGGCGGAGTCAGTTGCTCCGGCGGCCCCATTGGCCCGCAAGGCCCAATTCCGTGCTCCTCAACCGGTCCCCGCGGCACCGCGCTCTATGACGCCGTCTATCTCGCCTCGCACGACGAGTTCAGCCATGAAGTAGGACGCAAAGCGATGATCCTGCTCACCGATGGAGAAGATCAGGGCAGCCGCCTCAAGATTAAAGATGCCATCGAGGCCGCCCAGAAAGCCGATGCCATCTGCTACGTGCTGCTCATCGCCGACCGCGGTTTCTACGGTTTCGGCGGATATTCCGGCGATTCCGAGATGAAAAAGCTCACCCAGGAGACCGGCGGCCGCGTGATTGAAGTCGGCAACAAGATCGAAAAACTCCGCCAGGCCTTCGACCAGATCTCCCAGGAACTCCGCAGCCAGTACAACATTGGTTACACGCCGACCAACAGGGCCCGCGACGGTTCGTTCCGCAAGGTCGAAATCAAGCCCAAGCAGGGGGATTACAAAATCCAGGCCCGAAGCGGCTACTACGCCACGCCTCACCCGGAGGAGTAGCAGGCTGCGGAAAACTCAGGCTTCGTATCAGGGTATCGCTTTAGCGATACCGCAAATTCTCCGAAATCATCGGCCCCTTCAGGGGCTGGGCATCGAACGCCGACCCGGGTGCCCCACTCATCGCGCACTTTGCGATGAGTGGAATTCCTCCGCGCCGTCGTGTTTGCTCCTCCGGGACGCCCTCGTTTATACTCATGAAGTCGAGCGGGAGTAACTCAGTGGTAGAGTGCGACCTTGCCAAGGTCGAAGTCGCGGGTTCAAATCCCGTCTCCCGCTCCAGTTTCTGGAAGCCCTGCCCCGGCGAGGGCTTTTCGTTTTAGCGTGCTATAAGCGATCTCATAAATTGTTTCCGGGTAGGGTTCGGGAAGGGCACGGCTTCAGCCGTGCCGTCCAGGGCCAGGGAAAATGCGGGCTTTAGCCCCTGAGGGCCAGACACCGCGCTCCTGGAATTGTTTGTGAGACCAGTTCTAGTTTCGAGAACCATCCGGCGCGGTAGCCAAGTGGTAAGGCCGAGGTCTGCAAAACCTCTATCGTGAGTTCGATTCTCACCCGCGCCTCCAAATCCCTTAGGTGGATCACTGTCGCAATTCATCCGATCACTTTAGCCGGAGCTATCTCTTTTCGCCATCTAGGGAAACCGCAGGCTGGCCCAGCAGCTTTCTTATGTCATCCAGAAGCTTGGGAAGCGTGTCACTGAACGCATCGCCAGCTTTTTCCGCGTGGAACATCATTCGTTTCTGAATGATAGGCTCGGCAAACCACCATAAGGGGACACGCGTCTTAGCGTCCAGGATCGCCAACCTCAAGTCGGCCTCGCTTGAGGAGGAGCAACCCGAAGAACTGGTGCCGCCTACCCCGACGATTGAGCTGGCTAAACTTATTTCGAAAATCATGTCGGCATCGGCGGGGGCAGACACAAGCTCGTATCGTCCCCAACTCTTCATGGCCGCATAGAACTCGTTATAGGTCCGATCAGGCCCGCCTAAAGACGCAGGAAGATTCTGTCCTGGCGCGTTCGAAATAAAGACCTTCTTGGCGGTCACAATTGGAGATGGTACTGGGGCCTGCGGTGCCGGGACTTTTGGTTGCTCCGTTCCAAGTATCGGGTGTGACAGCAGCCCAATTGCGAACAAAACACAGAGGATTCCAGACTTCGGAATGAGAGTTTTTAGGATTGTCAGCATAGGTTCTCCATTCAAACGCAAGTAACGCTCAATGAATATAACCCCTGATTCCCCAGAACGTTGTCCAAGAGCGGCACTCAGGGAGTGACCATCTTCCGTCGACGCTGGCTACGTTTCTTTACAGGCCCGATTTTCAAGCCGCGCGATGAAAAAAGGCGGCCCGCAGGCCGCCCTCCAGTGCTGTCCAAAGCCAACTAAATCCGCGCGCACACCGCCTTGGTCTGCGTGTACATTTCGAGAACGTCTTTGCCCATCTCGCGTCCCCACCCGGACTGTTTGTAGCCGCCAAACGGCAGCGCCGCGTCGAAGATGTTGTAGCAGTTGATCCACACCGTCCCCGCTCGTAGTGCGGCTGCCACACGGTGCGCCTTCGAAATATCCTTCGTCCAGATGCCCGCCGCCAGTCCATACATCGAATCGTTGGCCCGAGATACCAACTCTTCCGGATTGTCGAACGGAATCGCCGCCACCACCGGACCGAAAATCTCTTCCTGCACCACCCGCATGTCGTCTTTCGTATTCACCAGCACGGTCGGCTCGACGAAGTATCCCTTGTCGCCCAGCTTCTTGCCGCCGGTCACAGCGGTCGCGCCTTCCGCCAAGCCGATCTCCAGGTAGTTGCACACCCGCTGCAGTTGCTCTTCCGAAACGAGCGGCCCCATCGAGGTGCCCGGTTCGAGGCCCGATCCCACGCGGATCTTCTTCGCCTTCGCCGCCACGCCTTCCACCACGCGATCAAACACCGGCCGCTCCACGAACAGGCGCGAACCGGCGCAGCAGCATTGTCCGTGATTGAAGAAAATGGCGCTCGCAGCACCGCCGATCGCCACATCCAGATCCGAATCCTGGAACACCACGTTCGGCGACTTGCCGCCCAGTTCGAGCGAAACTTTTTTCAGATTGCCCGTGGCCGCGTGGACGATCAGCTTGCCCACTTCCGTCGATCCGGTAAAAGCAACCTTATCGACCAGATCGTGCGCCGCCAGCGCTGCACCCGCCGTCTCGCCATATCCCGGGACGATGTTGACCACGCCATCCGGAAATCCAGCTTCCATAATCAGTTCGCCCAAACGCAGCGCGGAGAGCGGCGTTTGCTCGGCCGGTTTCAATACCATCGTGCATCCCGAGGCCAGTGCTGGCGCCAGTTTCCAGGCTGCCATCAGCAGGGGGAAATTCCACGGGATAATCTGCCCGACCACCCCCACCGGCTCGCGCAACGTGTAGGCGTGATAGTTGACTCCAGGCGTATACATCACCGATAGCGGAATGGTGGTGCCTTCGAGCTTGGTCGCCCATCCCGCCATGTAGCGAAACATATCGATGGCGAGCGGAACATCGGCGGCCCGCGCCACCGTGAGCGGCTTGCCGTTATCCAGTGTCTCTAACGTCGCGAATTCTTCCAGGTGCTCTTCCAGCAGATCGGCCAGTTTCCACACCAGCTTGCCGCGGTCGGAGGCTGTGATGCGCGACCAGGGACCGCTGTCGAACGCCTTGCGCGCGGCCTTTACGGCCAGGTCAATGTCCTGACGGTCGCCTTCCGCGACCTGCGCCAGCACTTCGCCAGTGGCCGGGTTATAGGTTGGAAAAGTCTTGCCCGACGCGGCATTCACCCACTTGCCGCCAATCAGCATTTTGCGCGGCTTTCCGAGGAAATCGCCAATGCGTGCATCAATCTGGATTGGCAAAACTGCAATGCCCATACATCCTCCTTCTTACTTAATACAAGATCGAGTGAGAGAAGTCCGCCGAGGTGAAATGAATTGGGAAAATAGTAATCCCGCGCGACGGGGAAGGCAACTGCGGCCGAATCATTCCTTCCGGCCACTTGGGTTCGTATCAGGGTATCGCTTTAGCGATACCGCAAATTCTTCAAGAAGAGGTGCCCCTTTAGGGGCTGGGGCTCGAAAACTGATCGCCCGTCTTCATTTTTTTCTTCCCCTCCGCCCATTTTCGACATATACTCCGCCCCTAAGGTCTGCACATAAGCTGCATTTGCGTCCTTCATTCAAGATCATTTGGAAGCTGTTTGCCGGGCACAATAACTCCAGCACAACTCCATGGGAGGTGCAAATGTTGATCCGCGATCTGCTGAGGAATCAAGTCACCATATCCGCCGAAGCCCATCAGACGGTGCTTGAAGTTGCCAGCCTGATGGTGGAGCACAACATCGGTGCCGTACCGGTTCTGCAAGACGGCCAGGTGGTCGGCATCTTCTCCGAGCGCGACCTGATGATCCGGGTGGTGGTCGCCGGCAAGGATCCCGCTCAAACCCCCGTCAGCCAGGTCATGACCGACGATCCTCTGACCGTCGCGCCCGACGATGCTCTGGAAACCTGCATGACCCTGATGAAGCGCCATGGTTTCCGGCATCTGCCGGTCTGCGCCGGACGCGAACTGAAGGGAGTCGTCTCCCTGCGCGACATCCTTCTCCACGACCTCGACGAAAAAGACGACGAAGTCCGCATGATGCGCGCCTACCTGCATTCCACGCCCGAAGCCAGCTAGGTCCTGCCCACCTTGCCCGCCGGCGGAACAGGTGCGGAAAGACTAGGGTTCGTATCAGGGTATCGCTTTAGCGATACCGTAAAGTCGTCAAGAACAGATGCCCCTTTAGGGGCCGGCCCTCGCCGATGGCATGTTTCCGAATCCCGCAATTTCCGGCCTGTGCCGCTGTGGCCCTCACTTCCCGTCTTTTCCCCCCGTGGTTTCAGATTCCGCCTGTGCGCCCGTTGCTGGCACTTTCCCCTCGCCTGGGTCCTTCCCATCTCCTCCGGAAACTTTCCCATCCCCGGTGAGGTACAGCACGATGATCGAAATGCGCCGGTTCGACGGGTCCAGCGGATCCTTTCCATTGCGCAGGCGCTGGTCCGCGAAGCCCCGCACTTGCGAAATCTGGTCGCTGCGCAATCCCGACTGCTGCATCAGTCGCCGCGCCGCGTTCGCCCGATCCGCGGAGAGTTCCCAGTTGCTGTAACTGCTCTTGCCGGTATACGGTTTAGCGTCGGTGTGTCCCTCGATCGAAAGATGGTTGGGAGCTTTTCCCAGTTCCGCCGCCAGCAACGTCGCAATCTCCTGCCCACTCTGGTTGAGCGTGGAACTGCCGCTTTCAAAGAACGTTCCATTCTCCGATTCCAGCAGCTCGATGCGCAGGCCTTCCGAGGTGACCGTGATCTCGATATTGTTTTTCAGCTTGGCGAGGTCGTTGATGTCCTGGATACTCTTTTGCAACTCCTCTTTGAGCTTCGCCATGTCCTGCTTGTCCGGTTGCACGTTCTCGCCGGTTCCGTTCAGGCTGCTTCCGGTCATCTTCCCGGTTCCGCTGGGATCTTTGAAATACCCGCTGATCGCCACCTGAATCGGCTTGCTTGCGTTCATCAGCCACAACACGATGAACAGCGCCATCATGGCGGTAACGAAGTCGGCATAGGCAACCTTCCACGCGCCGCCGTGGTGGCCGCCATGGCCTCCCTTTTTTCTGATGATGATGATGGGTGGCGTCGGCATGACGTCGCTTATCCCGCGGCCGCGCCAGTCGCTGCCGCCTCCGGTGTCCCCGCATCCGGTGCCGCCGCCGCGGCCTTCGCTTCTTCCCTCGCACCCCGGCAAGCTTCTTCGACCGCCTTGAATCCAGGACGCACATGCCCGGGCACCGTCCGCCGCCCAATCTCAACCGCCATGATCGGGGCTACACCCTTCAGAAAAGCAATCATGGTTACCCGCAAAACCAGCAGGAAGGCGTGTTCCTCTTCTGCGATCTTGCCCATACGCGACGCCAGCGGTCCGACCAGCCCGTAGCACAACAGCACGCCCAGAAACGTCCCCACCAGCGCCGCTGCCACTTTCTTTCCAATTTCCTCTGGAGGTCCGCCCATCGCACTCATCGTGATCACCACCCCCAGCACCGCCGCCACAATGCCCAGCCCGGGGAGCGCGTCGGCCATCGTACTCAATGACGTCACTGGCTCGCTGGCTCCCTGATGATGCACCTCCATGTCCGCCTCCAGCATCTGATCCAGATCGAATACTTCCACCCCACCGCTCACCGCCATGCGCATCGTGTCGCAGACGAAATCCACGGCATGGTGATCCTTCCCGAAATCTTCGTATTTGCAGAACAGCGGGCTCTTGTCCGGCTCCTCAATGTCCGACTCCAGCGCCACCAGACCTTCCTTGCGCGCCTTCTGCAGCAGTTCGTACATCATCTTCAGCGAATCAACGTAGCGCTCGGTACTGTGCTTCGAGGACCCAAACACACCAATCACCCCGCTGATCATTTTCTTGAGCGTGTGCACTGGATTCGATACCAGCACCGTGCCCACCGCCGCTCCGCCGATGATGAGCAGTTCCGCCGGTTGCAGCAGTACCTTGATGTTGCCGTGCTCCATCAGGTAGCCCGCTACGATGCAGCCGAAAACCACTACGATCCCAATGATCGAAAACATCGAACCTCATCCTCGCGAATGTTCAGAATCGTTGGCGGCGCCCGCGGCTGCCGCCTTTGCCGTTGCACTCGAGTGCGACGGCTTCATCTCTTCGAGAAGGGATTCCAGGTCGCTGCCCACCGTGGCCATGGCGCAGGCCACCTCGCTCGCAATCGGAAAACGGTCGCCCCACCACAACACTTCCGAATGACAGAGCAGGTTCCATACCGTTTCCGCCGTCGTCGCCACCGTCACCGGACTCGCCGTCGGCAGCACCGCCAGAAACTCGTTTTCTCCCCAGCATCCCAGAAAATTTTCCGCTTCCAGGCTGTGCCGCAACGTACGCGCCGTGGTGCGCAGGAAAGGTACAACCGACTGCGGTCCGTGCTTGGCGCGAAATTTCTCCATCCCCAGCACCCGAATCCGCAGCACGCCAAAGCCGAGGTGCGATTCCTCCACTCCCGCCATGCATTCGTTCAGCACGGCCCGTGTCAGACGGCGCGACGGAATTCCCGTGACCGCGTCCAGGCATCCGTACATCGGCGGCCCGGACAACTCCTCGCGGTATATAAATGCTTCTTCCAACAGAACCGCCGCTCCCTCGATCACGTCGCTGTCTTTCAGTACCGCCCGCGTGCGGATCCTCAACGCCACTCGATGCCCGTTCTTGTGCAGGTAGTAAGCGATGCAATGCTGCGGCAGCCCCTGCCGCAGGGTGATCGTCACCGGACAGTGTTCGCCTATCGAGCGGTGGCCCCACCGGTCGCAGGCTTGCACAATGTCTTCCAGGACATGTCCCACCACTTCCTGCCCCAGATGTCCCGTGAGGTGTTCCGCGCGACGGTTCCAAAAACGAATCCGCAGTTCCCGGTCGACGAGGTAAATCCCCACCGGCAAGTCTTCCAGCACATGCCGGAACAGCTTCGGATTATCGAGAAGGTTGGAGAACATGGCTCGGCCACGCCGCCTTCTAGTTCCATCGGCAGTCCAAGCAGGGAACTTCAGGGGCCGGAAGGGCAGCACGGCAGACGGCGTTTCTGTGATCTCTGAGCACTCGAACTCAGATGGCTTCTCGGTCAGACAACGATCCACGGTCTCCGGGAGGTTGTACCATCAATGACCCAATGACCTTCGTAATTTGGGCGCTCCCCGCCTCCATGGTGCAATCCAGGATGGGGGAGAAGGACTATGAAGAGGACGATCATCGCCGTATCGCTGCTGTTGGCTGCTGGGTTGGTCGTCGCGATCGTTTACGGCGTACGCCGGTCATACGACGCTCGAGCTCGCCGAGCCGCGTGCCACCGCGCCAACCTCGAGAAGCTCAACTCCCTCGAACCTTTGATGGCGACGATCAACTCCGAGGTCCAGGAGATCCAACTCGACCAAGACGCGATCGATCGGATCGGGGCTACAGACGACGACACCGTGATCCAACGTCGGAACCGCATGCTCGACGGCGTGAAGCTCAAGCTCACCAAGGTCAACCAGGATCGAGCCGAGGGTCAGCGTCGCACCGAACAGATCCAAGCCGAGCTCTCGAGCTGCCTCGCAGAGGTGAAGTGATGCACGCCTACCAACAAACTCGAGCACGATTTCGCTCATTGATCGGGTTCTGAGCGTAAAGGCCTGATAGCAGAAGTTACCGCTCCCACCTTCCGCGTGATGCAAAAGAGAAGCCGCCCAGATATCGGGCGGCGCAAGAAAAATCACGAATGTTTTACTCGCTCTTGTGCTAATCGAAAATAGTTCAATGCACAATTACTTGGCATTGCTGTTCTTCGCGCTAACCGGCAAGAGCCGGGCACCGGCCTGTGACTCAGGCGCGCCACAAAATGAAAACGGGAGCGCCCGGCGCTCCCGTAACTTTGAAATGTTCTGACCCTTAAGCGTTGCTTTCTAATTCTGGGCAGTGCATTGCGCCGGCGTGAGCCGGAATGCATGCTGCTGGCCGTTGCTCAACCAGCCTGCCGCAGCAATCTGTCCCCTTCCGTTAATGGTGAAGGCATTAAACAGAGTCACGCCGCTGGATGCCGGTATTGTGCTATTCAGATCGACGATTCCCTCGCCTGCGTTTCGCCAAACAAACGGGTGAAGGACACCGGAGCTATCTTCACCCCATCCGACAACCTGCCCCGGCGCATTGATACCGTTGCAACTGCTCCAAGAAGCTAGGACGGAGGTCGGATCAAGATCGATCGGCATCGCACCCTTCCACAAAAAAGCGTGGTATCCCGTGGAGAAAAGCGCTTGTCCGCAAGCTGTCCCCGCGTTGTTGATAGCCTCCACCCATATATCGCCCGCAACGCGCGGAATCTCCGTTAGCACACCACGCTCCCAGATGAAGGAATGCCAGGTGGTGTCGGGGTACTCGGAAATCATCGCCACCTGATTCGCATCGTTGATTCCGTTGGCATAGCTCATGAGCTCGCCGTTGATGCCAAGGTCCACAACGTTTCGGTTGAACCACGCCGCCGCGCGATATACGCCTTGCGAGTCGGTTGAGTTCCCGGCCGCGTCTCCCCTGGCATTGAGCGCAACCGCGAACCCGTTCGGTCCACCTACGTTAGGAAGATCAATCACCCTGCCGTCGCTCCAGAGAGCGGCGTGCCAATACCCACCTGACCCACCTGTAACAGTCGCTCCGCCGGCAATCTGTCCCTGCGCATTGACTCGTCGTGGGTCGGCCAATCCACCCGAGAGTGTCGGAAGCTTGGTTGTCGTTCGGAAACGGTATAAGAATCCCTGAGGTGGATTCCCCCAACGCGACGTTGCTCCAACAACCCATCCTTCGGCGTTGATACCAAGGGTTTGGTCCCAATTTGAATCAAGATAAAAGTCACCCAAATCTGTGATGGAGTAACACGGTGGACTTGGTTTCCTCGCGCTGGTTTGCTGACCAAGGAGCATGCACGAGAACATAACAAGGACAAGCAACGAGACAATTCGACGCATATGCTTCCCCGCCTTTCTTGTTGGATTCTGCTGAGACCGCGACTATGAAGAGACTTACAGATGGCCGGATGGGGCGGTCTCAAGCTAAACGTGCTTCATTTGGCCACCGTAAGGTTGATGGAAATGCGTTTCCCGATAGATCCGGTCATTCGCCTCAGGGGGTGTGCGTCTCAACAGGCGGGGCGCCTCTTCGGGGAGGCGAGACGATCAGACGCGAAAAAGTTTACTCCGTTGGCTGATTTCTGCAATAGGCAGGCATCACCGTTCGGTGTGACTCCGATCACGGGTTGGAGCACCGTGGGAGGCTGTGTGAGAACCTCTTAGCCAGGATTGTTGGCGTAACATCCCGATATCACTCAATGACCCGAGTCGGCCAGACCTTCGTCTTTCTTAATCATCCCGTAACTCTCGGGGCCTAGCGTTTGGATCAGAGCACTTGATGGTTTTGAACGGTCTGGGGAAGGGCTGTTCGACGGGCGTCCCATGACTCTAACCGGAGTCGGGGGCGCTTTCGTTTTTCACGCGCCGTTGCCGCGCATTGAGGGCTGCCGTCCTATACGAAACGCCCGTCCGATCTGCCACTATCTCCCGATGTGCGGACGCTATCGACTATTGCGGCGAAAGCAGATCGTTGAGGAGTACTTCGACAGCGCTTCAGTGGAAGAAGATTGAAACGGAACCGATTTCTGCTACTCTGCACAGTTCTCATCCCTCGGAGGCAAATCCATGTCCTACTCTTATATTGTTCTTGGTTCCGGGAGGCAAACGACCGCCTCCGCCTACGACCTCGGGAAATTTGGCGACGCTTGCAAGATCACACTAGCCGATGCTGATCTTGGCCGCGCCCAGTCTGCTGCCGATTGCGTCAATCATCTGCTCGGTCGCCCCCTGGCCGAAGCGATCGTCCTCGATGTTCGCGACGAGTCCGCCGTTCGCAGGGCGCTCGCCAGCCACGATGTTGCGCTCAGCGGTGTCCCGTATTTCTTCAATCTTGCGCTGACCAAAATCGCTATCTCCGCCGGCGTGTCGTTTTGCGACCTCGGGGGCAACACCGACATTGTTCGCCAGCAGCACGCCCTCGACGCTGACGCTAAACGCGCTGGTGTACGCATTGTTCCCGATTGTGGCATGGGTCCGGGCATGGGCAACACGCTTGGCGTCTATGCCATGAGCCTGCTCGATCAGCCAGAGCACGTATATCTGTTCGACGGCGGCCTCCCGCGCGACCCCCAGCCGCCTTTTAACTACCTGCTCTCGTTCAGCATCGAAGGACTCACGAACGAGTACTACGGCGGCATCACTTTGCTGCGTGCCGGTCAGTTGGTTCACGTGCCCTGCTTCACGGAATTGGAAATGGTTGATGTTCCGCCGATTGGGACGCTCGAAGCCTTCATCGTCGCGGGTGGAGTCTCGACCGCCCCATGGACTTTCCACGGCAAGCTCAAAACTTATCAGCTGAAGATCCTCCGCTATCCGGGAACCTTTGCTCAGCTCAAGGCTTTCAACGACCTCGGTCTCTATGAACTTGATCCGCTCGAGGTGGACGGCACGTCAGTGATCCCCCGTCATGTCTTCCATGCACTTTACGAACCGAAGGTTTCTGCCGCCGTGATCAACGATGTTTGCATCATCCGTGCTCACGCCGTCGGGCTCAAAGGCGGCTGTAAGACCAATGCGGTTGTCGAAGTCGTTGATTACTACGATCCAGTCACCGGCTTCACTTCTATGCAACGTACTACGGGATGGCATCTTTCGATCGTGGCATCGTTAATAGCGCACGGCCAGACCCCGGTCGGCTCCGTGCCACTGGAACTCGCCGTCCCGGGAGACGCCTTTGTCCGCGAGGCTCGCCGACGCGGATTCACCATCACCGAGTGCGTCTCGCCAGCCTGAAGAGGGCACTCTGGAGGTCTCCTCCCGACCAATACAAAGCAGGTCGCTGTGTGGCACCGGTTGCAAAAGCAGCATAGTTGTTGAAACATCGCGTCTCTAACAATGTCGGCAGTGTCAAGCACTTTTGAGGCGCACCAATCTGTACGGTCCGGAGAGCGCCATTTCGCTCTCGTTGAAGCTTTTGCTGTTGCTGTTGCTGTTGCTGTTGCTGTTGCTCTACCAACCAAGGCTCGCCTCGTAATCGGTTCCAGGTCAGGGACTCAGTCCGACCCATGCGTCTCTTCGGTCACAACTTCGATCATGATTACTACTTCGAACTCCCCCGTGAAGGGGAGCGGGATACCCAATCAATTACTCGGTGTTGGACTTCACACCATCGCGATGTCCGGGCTCTCCCGCGTGCGAACCGAACTTTTTCAACTGCCCATAGTTCCATCCCTTGCGCCACATCCAGTACAGGCGCACCGCTAATCTCCGCGCCATGGCAACTTTGGCGATCTTCCGTCCTCGCCGCAGTGCCAGGTGGAAGTACTTGCTACGCCATTCCTGATCGCTGCGCACGGTTACTTGCGCCGCTTCCACCAGCAGGAAACGCAACAGCGAGTTCCCTTGTTTCGTGATGTGCCCCAAGCGCCGTCGCTGCCCGCTCGAATCCTCCAGCGGCACCAGTCCCAGATAGCTCGCGATCTGCTTACCACACTGAAACCGATCTGCTCGACCAATGATCAGCACGAACGCCAATGCCGTTAGCGCACCGACTCCGGGATGCGTCTGCAAGCGCTGCGCCTCGGGACACTTCTCCACTTCCTGCTCGATGGCTGCGGTCAGCTCGGCAATCGTCGGCGTCAGCCGATCCAGCAACTCCAGCAGATCACGCCGTCGCCGGCTCGCCCACGGAGATAAACGGAACGACTCCAGTTGTTCTCGTCCTGCGTCCCGCCACAGGCGCTTCTTGCAACGCAGTCCTTCGTTGAGCGCCACGGCTTGCAACTGGTTCATGATCCGCGTGCGGGCTTGCACCAGGCGATGCCGATGCCACAGCAGTTGCCGCAGATCCCGATTCTCCCCACTCGGTACCCAGATCTTGGGAAAACGATTCTCCATCAGCAACTGCAGAATATGCTGCGCATCCTGCCGATCCGTCTTCTGCTTGCGGACTCGTTTGGCTCGGATCTCGGCTGCATCACCAATCCACAATTCGAACGTCAGCTCCGCTAGCAGACGTTCAAACCAGCGGGCATGCCCACTGGCTTCCATTCCCACTCGCACCTTCTTGCCCTGGGCAGCGAGGTCACGATAAAACTTTTCTGCCCCCTCCCTGTGCTCTAATCGCTGCTCTCCGTAATCTCCTGTCTCGGTATCCACAAACGCAATTTGCTGGAAACCCGGGTGATAATCGCATCCTATAATGATCATCGTTCGGCTCCTTTCTCCCGGGCCTTGGTTGGTTGGTACCACCAAAGTCTATCCGGGCGTGGGAGCCGACATTGTTATGGAATCAATTGCACTCACAATGCCAGAATCGGCTCGTCACTGGGCGGATGGTCCGCTCGCTACTGCGCCCCCAACGCCCGCGCCAATTCCGCAGCCTCGAAAATCGGCGGCTGGCAAGTAAACCCCGAGCACACCACCGCAAACGATCGTCCCGCGCCCAACTGGGGAAGACTAGGGATCGTCTCCGCCAAAGCCCGTGGCAGGTTCTGCGCCACAGCCTTATCGGCGTCCAACCTCAATACCGCCCGACTCAAGCCCAACGGACCGACCGCGGCCCGATACAGCGCCGCGGCCGCTTCATCGCTTCCAACGACCACCACCTGCGTGTGCGGCTGGATGAACCGCACCACCGCCAGTCCATAAGTTGCCGCAAAAATCCCATGCTGTCCCGCAACCCCGGCATAAACTTCCAGCGTCCGTTCGGCCTTGTCGCGATGCGATGCATCGTTGGTGTAGCCATGCAGACGCAGCAGCGCAATCGCTGCCGCCGAATTTCCCGCTGGAGTCGGCGAATCCTGAAACGGCTTCCGCCGCGTCCCCAAAATTCCGAGCGCGGTTCCCTCTGACGTCCGGCGCGTATCAAAGAATCCGCCCGCCTCCGCATCGAAGAACCCCGCCACCATTGCCTCGCCGATCGACCGCGCGAACCGGAAGTAGCTCAAATCCGCCGTAGCCTCGTAAGCGTCGAGACAGGCAATCACCGCAAAAGCATAGTCATCCAGCACGCCAGAACTTTCGCGCCGCTCCGCTTTCGGATCGGAGTAAGCAATCACATGCCGCAGTGTGGAGAGGGCGCCCTTGCCCGCTGCGGTTGAAGTTGAGCCGCCCTTCCATCCTTCCGCCAGCAGTCGATCCAGCGAGCGCAACGCAAAGTGGCGCGCCCCCGCCAGATCCAGCACCTTGGCCGCCTCCAGGTAAGCCGAAACGCACATCGCGTTCCAGCCGGCGTAAACCGTCTTGTCCACATACGGCGTAGGACGCAGCAACCGCGCCGCATACATCTTCTTCTGCGCCGCAGCCAGCAGCGCGCGCGCCCGATCTTCTGGAATGTTCAACCGCCGTGCAATTTGCTCCAGCGAGTTTGCAATGTAAAGCACATTCTTCGCGGGATTGTGGTGCATGTCCCCGGCTTCCTGAATGTCGTAGTAGAGCGCTGCCACCGCAGCTTCATCCGCGGTCAGCGCCGCTTTGGTTTCCGCCAAAGTCCAGGTGAAATAATCACCGTCATCCTCCATCGAAAAATCGGCGTCTTGCGAAGCGTAAAAGCCGCCGTGGGCGCGGTCGCTGAGCCATTCATCCATCCAGCGAATAATGTCGCGCGCTACCCCAGCAAAGAACTCATCTCCCGTCGCCTGATAAGCGTGCACATAATTCTTCAGCAACTCCGAGTTGTCGTAGCACATCTTCTCGAAGTGTGGCACGATCCAGCGCTCATCCACCGAGTAGCGGTGGAACCCGCCCGCTAACTGGTCATAAACGCCGCCCCGCGCCATTTTCTCCAGCGTGTGCGTGAAAATAATCCGCAAGTCCTTGTCGTCTGTGTGGTGACGGGGCTCCGTCCCGTCCAAGCGGGGCGGAGCCCCGCTTCCACACTCCGTCGTCCGAACATACTCCTCCATCACCAGATCCAGCGCCGCCGGATGCGGAAACTTGGGCGCCGTTCCAAATCCGCCGTTAACCTCGTCAAACATCTTCCGAGCCGATTCCAGAATCGCGTCAATCACGGTAGCGGACACTGTCCCGCCGCCCGCAGAAAAGGACTCTGCCCGCGCGATCGCGCTCTCCACCATCTGCGCCTGCTCCAGCACATCGCCATGTTTCTCGCGATAAGCCGCAGCAATCGAAAGCAGTACGCGCTTGAAACTAGGACGCCCGTACGAGTCCGCCGGAGGAAAGTAAGTCCCCCCATAAAACGGCTTGCCGTCGGGAGTAAGAAACACCGTAAGCGGCCACCCGCCCTGCCCCGTAAGCGCGCTCACCGCCGTCTGATACCGGCTGTCAATATCCGGGCGTTCGTCCCGGTCCACCTTCACCGCGATGTAGTGCTCATTCACAATCGCTGCCACCTCAGCATCGTCATAAGACTCGCGATCCATCACATGACACCAGTGGCACCAAACCGCCCCAATATCCAACAGGACAGGTTTATTAGCCGCACGAGCCGCGGCAAAAGCCTCCTCCCCAAACTCATGCCACTGGATAGGCTGATGCATCGCCGACCGCAAATAAGAAGAAGATGCGCGAGCCAGTGAGTTGTGGGAGCCGGTGGTCATTCGGCTAGTTTAGCGTGCCAGCAGGGAGAGTGCTGAACGACGCGTCTAAGAAAATCTCTGAGCTCTGTCACCCTGAGCGGAGCATGAAATTCGCGAAGCGAAATTCACGCGGAGTCGAAGGGCCCCTACACCCATGATCTTTATCGTGCCGGGTGCCCAACGTTTTGCGGTCTTCGAAACGTCGGACGCCGATAACTGATGAAAGCCAAGAGTCGAAAGCTAAGACCCGAGCCTTTTCGCCAGCGAACAATAAATCTCCACCGCTTCCGCCAGTTGCGCTTTCTCCACAAACTCGCCCTCGGTATGCGCCACGTGGATCGAGCCCGGCCCCAGCAGCAGCGGCTCGCCCCAGTTCGTAAGTGAGGGGACGTCAGTCGTAAAAGCCGCAACCATGGTCGGCATACGTTCCACCGTGCGCAGCCGCAGGAACGGAGTCTCGCGCATGAAGCGAACCTCGGCGAGTTCGCCGACGGCCTCCGTGATCTCGCGGCGCAATGCGTCCGCCGGCCCCACCAGGCGATAGAAAAGTTCAGCCTTGGCAAAATCAGGAATCACATTCGGAGCGTGCCCACCCTGAATCGTGCCGACGTTTTTCGTGCAAGGCCCCACCTCGGCATCTTCAGGAAGTTTCATCGCGTGCAAACGGTGCAGCGCCTCTACGAGCTTGTCGATTGCCGACTCGCCCAATTCCGGATACGCCGAGTGCGCCATTTTTCCGCGCGCCAGCAGTTCCACGTTCAGCGCACCCTTGCTGGCCAGCGCCAGTTTGTTTTCCGTGGGCTCGCCGTTGATCATGAAGCGCGCGCCGATCGGTTGCTGGTTGGCCAACTTCGCGCCGATAGAGTCCCGCTCCTCGCCCACCAGAAACAGCAGCCCGACAAAAACGCCCGCCCCGCACAGCTTTTCCGCCGCCACAATCTGCGCCGCAATAATCCCCTTAGCGTCGCAAGAGCCGCGCCCGTAAATGCGCCCGGCATCTTCTGACGAGGTGATAAACGGCGGCACCGTATCCATGTGCGTGGAGAAAACAATTTCCGGACGACCATGTCCCGGCCAGGTAGCCAGCACATTCGCGCGCACACCCTCGACCGGTATTTTCCGAGCGTCGAACCCACGCCGCCGCAGCTCGTCGCAAAGAAAATCCCCCACCGCACTTTCATTCGGAGTGATGGATTCGATATCGATCAGCCGGCGGGTAAGCGCAAACAGTTCCATGCAGGAAAATCGTAACAGTGGATGGTGAATGGTGGATAGTGTTTTGAAGGGGCGCGGCTTCAGCCGCGCCGTCGAACTTCGAAAGCAGACGCCCCTTTAGGGGCTGAGGCATCATCCACTGTTGTAATCTGATTTCGTGCCGCCCGAACCCTCCAGTATCCGCTCGCTCTTCCTCGCCGGACGCCTGGAAGCCCTGCTCAACGCCGGATCGCCCGGCGCGACGCACGCCGCCGTGGTCTGCCATCCCCATCCGCTCTACGGCGGAACGCTCCACAACAAAGTCGTCTTCCACACCATGAAAGCGCTCAACCACTTCGGATTCCCCGTACTCCGCTTCAACTTCCGCGGCACCGGCCTGAGTGAAGGAGAACACGCAAACGGCATCGGCGAAGTCGAAGACGTGCGTGCCGCCCTCGATTGGCTCGAACGCGAGTTCACCCTTCCCGTGATCTTCGCCGGCTTTTCTTTCGGAGCTGCAGTCGGATTGCGCGCCGCCTATGCCGACGACCGGGTCCGCGCTCTCATCGCCCTCGGCCTGCCCGCCGTCGCCGTCGCAGACCGCAATGAAGAGCGCGTTTACGATTTCGAATTTCTGCGCGACTGCACCAAGCCGAAGCTCTTCGTCAGCGGCTCGCGCGATCAATTCGCACCCAAGGGCAAGCTCGAAGCGCTCGTCAACACCTTCGCCGAACCAAAGAAGCTAGTCCGCATCGAAGCTGGGGACCATTTCTTCGAAGGCAGACTAAGGGAGATGCGAGAGACGATTGAATCGTGGGTGAAAGAAAGTCTTTGAAACCTTGAAACTTTGAAACCTTCGAACTTTTAATTTTCTATAATCCCCACCATGTCCGATCTCTCTCCCGCGCGCGACCAGCAATTCCGCCGCATGCGCGACGTCGCCCGCGAAATCTTCACCGCCGCGCTCAAGAACGCCTCCATCGAAAGCGCTTTTGCCCGCAACGTGCACTGCGAGCGCCGCGTCCTGCGCATTGGCGAGGACCTGCACGATCTCGACGCCTACCATCGCGTCTTTGTCGTCTCGATTGGCAAGGCCGCCCACACTATGGCTGCTGCGCTGGAAGCTCAAGTCGGCAGCAGTAGTTTCGAAGCAGGCATCGTCGCATCGTCCGTCGAACCCGCCAGCCAAGTAAGAGGTTTCCGATATTTTCAAGGCGGGCATCCTACCCCGACCGCCGAATCCATCAGCGCCGCCAACGCCATTCTCAAATCGCTCGCTTCTCTAGACTCCACGTCACTCGTCATCTTCATGATCTCCGGCGGCGGCTCCTCTATCGTCGAAAAACCTGTGGACGACAACATATCTCTGCCCGATCTAGCCGCCACCTACCAGACGCTGGTGCATTCCGGCGCGCCCATCGTCGAGATCAACGCCATTCGCAAGCATCTCTCCGCCGTCAAGGGCGGACGCCTCGCCCAGGCCGCCTATCCCGCCCAGCAGGTTTCGATTCTCGTTTCCGACGTGCCCGACGCTACCCCCGACGCGCTCGCCTCCGGCCCCACCATGCCCGATTCCACTTCTATTCATGACTGCGAGCGCATCGCCGCCAAATACAATCTCGTCGATCGGTTCCCCAAATCCGTAGCCGCTCTCTTCCGCCAGCATGCCCTCGACGAGACCCCCAAATCCGACGATCCGGCATTCGTCCGCGCTCGCTGGTGGACCGTGCTCTCGAACCAGGTGGCCATCGATGAGGCTGCCGTCGCTGCTACCCGCTCTGGTTTTGCCGTTGAAGTCGATAACTCCTGCGACGACTGGCCCTACGACAAAGCCGCTGACTATTTGCTCAACCGTCTGCGTGATCTTCGAACTAAAGTCTCTCGCGTCTGCCTCATCTCCGGTGGCGAGGTGACCGTCACCGTCCGCAACGGCGGCATCGGCGGACGCAATCAGCAGTTCGCCCTCGCCTGTGTCCAACCCATATCGGGACAAGACATTACCGTGCTCAGCGCCGGCACCGACGGCATCGACGGCAACAGTCCAGCCGCCGGAGCCGTGGTCGATGGCAGCACCGTTCTTCGCGTTGGAGGCGCTGAGGCCATCCAGAACGCACTCTCCGGCTTCAACGCCTACCCTCTTTTGGACTCACTAGGCGACGCCGTTGTCACTGGACCCACCGGAAATAATCTGCGCGATCTGCACATCCTGCTGGCTTACTAGCACCGTGACCGCGTGATTATTACTGCTGGAACAGACCGTAGCGCCGGCATCTTGCCGCTCTGTCCCGAGGGCGTCTCGCCCTCGGCGCGGCGGGCGGGGACGCCCGCCGGGACGGCGGCGCTACGTTTGCAGTACCTATCACGCGGTTACGGTACCAGCACGCCCGCAACTTTAGTACAGATTGCGGGTTTGTAGTTCGGAGGTTGCAACCAATAAAGGAGGGGGTGAGTGGCGATGTGTAATAGACTGTCGATGTCGGTAAATTCTTGTAAATCTTGGTCCACCCGGCAGCTTCGCGCCCGCGCCCCGCATCCAAGCTATTAACTCAAATGGACTGGAGGTTCAGCTTGAAACAGACATTGCGCACCGCCGTTTTTTTGTCTTTTGTCTGCGCTGCCCTGGCAGCGTTCTCGAATCTCGCGCAGGCTCAGAAAATCGATCTTGCTTTCGGCCTTAGCACCGTGGATGCCCCGGGAGCCAGCGCGGCGAGCGGGAATCACCAGCCCGTCTCACTCACCGGCGGCGGCTATCCCGGCTTTAGTGGCGACGTGCTCTTCTGGCATAACCTTGGCCTCGGAGGCGAAGTCTACTGGAAAGCAAACCAGGGCAATTACGGCGGCGACTCCACCCTCCCGTATCGTCCAATCTATTTGGACTTCGGCGCCGTTTACGCGCCCAAACTTGCGCGCCATGCCTATCTTGAGCTGAGCGGCGGCCTCGGCGCCATCGATACCCGTATCTATTGCCAGGGATGCGGCAATGGCTACAACACCAACTACTCGAGCGATAAACACTTCATGGGAGCCTTCGGCGCCGGCCTCAAGCTCTATCCGATGGGGGGCTTCTTCGTCCGTCCCGAGGCCAAACTCTACCTGGTCAACAACAACTTGAACTTCAGCTCCGCGCGCGTCACCCGCTACGGCCTTTCCATCGGCTACACCTTCGGAGGGCACTAGCCACCGGTTTGGATTTGTCACTTACTTAAACTTGTCATCCTGACCCTGAGCGCAGCCGAAGGGGAAGGACCTGCTGTTTGCCAGTTGCGGCAACACGCAGGTCCTCCTCCCGCGAGCTTCCGCTTTGTATATTTTCGGTCCCCGCAGCTCACAAGTTTCCGGTTTCCCCTCTCCCGCATTATGATAGATATATGAATTTCGGTGGCTTCTCGGGCGAGATGATCTTCCTGTTTTTTCTGGCGCTGATCCTTTTCGGCCCCAAGAAAATGCCCGAGATCGGCCGCCAGGTTGCGCGCTTTCTCAACGAGTTCCGGCGCGCGTCCTACGAATTCCGCTCGCAGATCGAGTCTGAAATGAATTCCCTGGATAACGCCAGCAGCGGCCGCCCCAGCCGGCAGATCCTGCCGCCCATCCAGGCCCCGCTTGGATCCTTGGCCAACCGCATCTTCAATCCCCCGTCGGCCGAAAAGCTCGAGGCTGCGGAAGTTCCCACCGACCATGCCGCCGCAGAAAATGCCGCCGTAGAAACGGGGATCGCCCCGACTCCCGAGCCCGCTCCCGCTCCGAAGGTTGAAGCTCCGAAGGTTGCGCCCGATGCCTGAAGCGGCCGTCTCCGCACCTGTGGACGAATCCGTCAGCGAAAAAATGCCCACCATGGGTTTCCTCGACCATCTTGAGGAACTCCGCAAAAGAATTGTCTATTCCATGCTGGCCGTCATTGCTGGCTTTTTCGTCTGCTGGTTCTACGCGTCGCGTCTGGTCGGCATCATGCAGCGTCCGATCGTCGACGTGCTGCACAAGTACGGTCTGCCGGAAAAACTCGTCTATCTCAATCCCGTCGACCCTTTCAATCTGTATCTCAAGGTTGCCGCGGTGGCAGGCCTGTTCCTGGCCTCGCCGTTTGTGCTTTACCAGCTGTGGCTGTTCATCGCCCCCGGCCTTTACCGGAAAGAGAAGCGCTACGTCCTGCCCTTCATGCTTTCCAGCGTGAGCCTGTTTTTGGCGGGCGGATACTTTGGCTACCGCGTGGTCTATCCACAGGCTCTCACCTTCCTGATTGACTTCGGCAAACAATTCCAGCCGATGATCACCATCGAGGAATACACGCAGTTGTTTGTGACCATCATTCTTGGTATGGGCGCGATTTTCGAGATGCCCATCGTGGTTTTCTTCCTGGCCTTGATGGGCATCGTCAGCGCCGGCTGGATGTGGCGCAACATCCGTTATTCGATTCTGGGCATCTTCATCGTCGCCGCCATCATCACGCCTACTCCCGACATCGTGAACATGTGCATCTTCGCCGCGCCCATGGTCGGCCTGTATGTGTTGAGCATCGGCATCGCCTGGCTCGTGCATCCCACACAACGCAAGAAGCGCGCGGAGAAAAACTCTTAACCACAGAGGACACAGAGGATCACAGGGGAAACCATGAAAAGACGCGCAACAAAATCCGAAGCATCCCAGGCCTTCCCCTGTGACACCCTGTGCCCCCTGTGGTTAAGAATTTGCCTGCAGCTGCTGGTGGCCGTCGCCCTGGCGAACACCATAGCCTGCAACAAAGGAGCCGACGTCTCCGCCAGCGCAACCCCATCAATCACGATGCCCCCCGCGCCGCCCGAAACTGCGCCCCCCGACTCCGCTCCACTCCCGCACATCGATGCCAAACGCGCCTTCCAGTACACCCGCGAAGTCACCGCCTTCGGCCCGCGCTACATGGGCAACGAGAATCACAAGAAACTGGAACGTTATATCCTCGACCACTTGAAAGGCGATCAGGTCGAAGACGATGCCTTCACCGCCGACACCGTAGAAGGGAAGTTCCCCGTCCGCAACATCATCGCGAAATTTCCCGGCGCCAAAGACGGCATCATCGTCATCATGGGCCACTACGACACCAACTACCCGCTGCGCAATATCGGATATGTAGGCGCCAACGACGGCGGCTCTTCCACCGCCATCCTGCTCGAATACGCCAACCAGTTGCGCGGCGGGGGATCGGGAAAAAAGCGCGATGGCTACAGCGTCTGGCTAGTCTGGACCGACGGCGAGGAAGCGGTTAAGACCTGGACCGACACCGACAGCGTATACGGTTCCCGCCATCTAGCCGAAAAGTGGGAAAAAGACGGCACGCTAAAGAAGATTAAAGCGCTAATGGTAATGGACATGATCGGCGACGCCGACCTCGACATCCAACGCAACACCAATGGCGCTCCCTGGCTGCTCGACCTCATCTACGCCGCCGCCGAGCGCCTGGGCTACCAGTCCCACTTCTACGCCCGCGAGGGCCCGATCGAAGACGACCACATTCCTTTCTTCAACCGCGGAGTCCCCTGTGCCGACGTCATCGACCTCGATTACGGCTACAACAACGTCTTCCACCACACCGCGCAAGACACCATGGACAAGCTAAGCCCCAAAAGCCTGGAAATCGTAGGCGACACGATAATGGAGACCATCCACCTGCTCGACCAACGCTAAGGGCAATCCTTTTTCCAACCTGTCATCCTGAGCGGAGCAGCGCGCATCGTGAAGCGATGCGCTCCATCCGACGGCGCGAAGCTCAAGCCCGGCGCTAACGTCATTCAAGGTGTAGCCTGGGCCGGTGAAGCCGACATCACCAAGGTAGAAGTCTCAACCGATGCTGGGGCCACGTGGAACGAAGCGAAACTAGGCAAAGATCAGGCCAAATACGCGTGGCGTCTCTGGAGCTACAACTGGAAGCCCGCCAAAGGTGGCGAGTACACAATCCTCTCCCGAGCCACCGACAGCCAGGGACGAGTGCAGCCCGATGCCCCTGTCTGGAATCCCAGCGGCTATCTCTACAACGCCTACGATCAGGTGAAAGTCAATGTCCAAGCCTAATAGAGGTTTCGTATCAGGGCATCGCTTGAGCGATGCCGCAAACCGCCAGCCATTAGCAGCCCCTTTAGGGGCCGAGGGCAGGCTCAGACTGAGGACGATAACTCTAACCCTAGCCATCTTCGCCACCGCGGTCGCCTTCGCCGGAGAATCTTCTCTCAACCCGCAGTTACCCCCGGGCGCCATGCAGGAAAAGGCCACCGCCGCATGTTCCACCTGTCACGAAGCCCGAATCATAGTGCAGCAGCGCCTGAGCAAGCCCGCCTGGGCCAAAGAAGTCGACAAGATGATCAAATGGGGAGCCGAGGTAGACCCCAAAGATCGGGACGCGCTGATCGACTACTTCAGCACAAGCTTCGGTCCCGACCAGCCGCCCTACGCAGCTCCAAGAAGCAACCGAATCAACACAAACCAAAGCAAAAAAATAGTAACGCCCACAACCAACCAAAAATCCAATTCTGAGAACTGAGAACTGAATCTGGAGGATCCTGTTTGTTCGAACGAATGTTTCCGGCAATCTTTCTGTTAGCGTCCATCACTCTGGCGAGCGCGCAAGCGCCCAGCGCCCCAGGCAAGCCGCTTCCGCCCGGACCCATGCAGCCCAAGATCAAAGCCGCGTGCACGCAGTGTCACAACACCACGCGCATTACCGAGCAGCATATGACCCGCCAGCAATGGTCCGCCCAACTCGAAAAGATGGAAGGCCTGGGAGCCGTCATCCCCGACGCCGATCGCAACGCTTTTCTGAATTACCTGACCAGGAACTTCGGTCCGGAAAAAGACGCAAAGCCCGCAGCCAAGAAACCCGGAAGCGCAGCCGACTAGCTGGGATTTGCTCGTGTGGGGACGGGCGTCTCGCGAGCCTGCCCTGAGCGCAGCCGAAGGGTCCAAGCCGAGCGAAGCTCGGCAGCTGCCAGTGGCCACTGCAACTCTAGACTGGCTACCATCGCGAAGAGCAAAGCGCTGTCCGACCCAACATCCGAAGTGACGTTACGGACAGCGCTGCCCGTAACCTTGCGGAAAACTGTTATCAGCATCAGCCGACCGCAGCCAGACTTCAAGTGATTGTTTAGATTCGCGAAGTCCCTATTTCTCCGCGCTCTCCGCGTCCTCTGCGGTCGAATGTTTCTCCGGACGCAGCAGCGGAAACAGAATCACATCGCGAATCGTGTGCGAATCGGTGATCAGCATGGCCAGCCGGTCCACTCCCAATCCCACGCCGCCCGCTGGAGGCATGCCATAACTCAGCGCATCAATATAATTTTCGTCCATCTGATGAGCTTCTTCGTCGCCGCGTTCGCGTTGTTCTAACTGCCCCTCGAAGCGCCGCCGCTGATCCTCCGGGTCGTTCAGCTCGCTGAAGCCGTTGGCGATTTCCATCTTCCCCGCGAATATTTCAAAGCGCTCGGTCCAGTCCGGCTCGTCCGGCTTTTGTTTGGACAGCGGCGAGACCGCGGTAGGGAACTCATAGATAATCGTAGGCTGCATCAAGTGCTCTTCCGCGACCGCCTCAAAGATGGCAGCAATCGTCTTGCCAACCGGCTCCGCCCGATCGTACGACAAATTAATCCCCGCGCCGCGCACGCGCTCCACCAGCGCCTCGACCGACTCACGCGGCGCGAAATCGCTCACGACGGGCTTGGCTCCAGCCTTCTCCGGCCAGAACCGTACAATCGCCTCCCGCATCGTCATCCGCCGCCAGTTGGCGTGCGACCAGTCAATCTCGTGCTCGCCCCATTTCGTTTTCATCCCGCCGGTCACGTCTTTCACCGCCTGCTCGATCGAGCCCTGCGTAGTGTCCAGGATGCCAAGATAATCCGTGTAAGCCTGATACGCCTCCAGCATGGTGAACTCGGGATTCCATCTCCATCCCAGCCCCTCGTTGCGGAAGTTGCGATTGATCTCGTACACCCGATCGAATCCGCCCACCGTCAGCCGTTTCAGATAAAGTTCCGGAGCGATGCGCAGAAACAGATCCATATCGAGCGTGTTGTGATGCGTCTTAAACGGACGAGCCACCGCTCCGCCCGCAATCGGATGCATCATCGGCGTCTCGACTTCCATGAATCCCTGCCCGTCGAAATACCGCCGCAACGACTGCACCAGCCTGCTGCGCTTCAAAAACACTTCGCGCACTTCCGGATTCATCACCAGATCGAGGTAACGTTGCCGGTAGCGCAACTCAACGTCAGTGAGCCCATGAAATTTTTCCGGCAAAGGCAGCAGGTCTTTCGAAAGAAAAGTCAATTCCTCGGCATGAATCGTCAGCTCGCCCGTGCGCGTGCGAAACAGATACCCGCGAACCCCAATGTGATCGCCCAGGTCCAGCAGTTTCCAAAGTTCGTAGCCGGCGTCGCCAATCGCGTCTTTCTTGACATAGATCTGCAGCCGTTGCCCATCCTGCTGCAAGTGGGCGAACCCGGCCTTGCCCATCAGCCGGATGGCCATGATGCGTCCCGCCACCCGCACCGTTACCCGCGGAGATTCCAGTTCCTCCGCAGTCTGCCCGCCATATTCGGCCAGAATCTGCGCCACGGTGTGGCTGTAGTTGTACTTCCGCGGATACGCCGGATGCCCGAGAGCCTCAATCTTCTTCAGCTTCTCGCGCCGTATTTCATAAATGTTTTCGTCGAGTGCCAAGGAGTGTCCTTGAGTTTTCAGAGTAAGCTTCTGATTATAGACAAGCGCCGGTGTCGGATGTGGGCGGAGCCAGTGGGCCCTATCCGCTTTCGAGGGTGTCCTATCCAACTCCGGCTGCGTTTTTCCTATCAGCGCGTGTCGATCAAGTATCCGTTCCGCCCTGAACATGGCCACCCGTACTGAGACTTGTGTGGACCAAGACGTGGATTCCGCTTTTTGTGTCGAAATTGTTTGTCACACATCGGACATTGGTAAATGTAGATTGGCCCCGAACTTATGCGTGGACGCGAAGATGCCACGCGATAAGTGGAACGTGGGCTGCCTGTGCTCACCGGAGGAATGACACCACCCCCGCCGGCACCGAACTCGACTGCATACCGTGGAAGGAACGCCTCGTCAGCAATGCGGACACTCTGTATACGGTCGAGTCGATAACTCCGTAGCTCTGCTGTTTCGCTTTTGACAGCGTAGACCAAAATATCGCCGGCTCTCGAACGACGCAAGGCATACGGTTCAATTCTGCGAACAGAATTCTGATATCCAAGGTCCACACGGAGCCGATTTGTGCCTGCAAATCGAATCGCCTCGATGAACGAAGACCCTACGATGCCCTGGCGGCGCAGCATGCCAACTGCCGGCCTGAACAATTCCTCATCCGCAGATGCTGAAATGGAGGGAACTATTGCCGGCACCGCCGCAGGAGCAACCATCGATCCGGTTAACCAGACGAAGAATTCAGGCAGGACTGTCCAAAAGGACTCAAAGGGCGGCAACGCCGGCAGTTGGTGTCCGAGCATGTGTTGCCAATCGGCAGCGAGTTCCTGTGCCCTTTCGTTCAACGCGGCAACCGTTGGCAATGGAATACGCTTGAACTCGCACTTCCGACGCAGTACATCGAGGATCGCCGCGGCGGCGGGTCTGAACTCGCCGTGTCGGAACAGGTTGACGACATCGTAGAGATCGCGAGGACGCGCACGCTCCCCCAGCGCCCGCACTTTCTCTCCGAAGACTTCCTCATAGGCATAACATCGGGCGCTGATGCCCTCTTCGGGAAGATCCGTGTATGGGTGGCCAACTTGCCGATCGACCGCCGCCAAAACTAGCAATTCGTCCGCAGTCAGATCCAGCTTGATTCGTGGCAGAGCACCGGGGTGTGGGAGCGGCCCTATGTAGTAGATGCGACCTTGGCAGCTTGAGCCCCCATGAGGGTTAGCATAGATGTCAAACCTGAGGCGATCAGTCGGGATCTGGATACCAGTGCGCTCATAGACCCAGTCCGAGACGTCGCGAAAAGCATCTTGCAAAAATTCGGGAGTCAGCTGATCGCCGTCATGAAGCGTGAAGTCCAAATCCTCTGAGAAGCGGTATGTTTCGAAATAACACTTCTTGAGACACGTGCCGCCTTTGAATACCCAGTTCTCTGCCAAAGCTGGTTGGGCGTATATCCCGGCCAGTAGCCAGCCGATAACATAATCTTTCTCTACGACCTCGGGTGAGAGACCGAGATCGGTTGCGATGGCGAGAATTTCAGTCCTGTCGATCATGTAGCTGTGTGCCGCTTCCAGAACTCGGGAATCCAAAGCCGCCAGCGGCGAACAAGGCGCGGTGAAGTGAGGCTGGGATCAAGTCTCGCATTTCCGTGAGTCAGGCGCTCTGCACAGGCGCTGACCAAATTCTTTGGCGCAGCAAGTCTCTCCGCCAGAAATCCCAGTCGCTTGAACACCGCTCCATTCCCTAACTTGTCCCCGTATTCAATTAAGCGATGGAGGTCGGCGTCCTTGCTATCGAGGTATGTGCGGAGGCAACCCTCGACGTGCCGGACACCTCCTCCTGAACTTGGGTCATCAAGGAGATCAATTAGCGTCCTGTGCACATCAGAGATCTGGATTTTTGCCCGACCTCGCCAAAGTGCCTTCGTACCGAAGATGTGGACCTCTTCGATGTGACTTACGCGGAAGGGTATGTCTTGAATAATCTGTTCTCTGCGGCGTACTGGTCGAGCCGTGTAAACGAACACGGTTTTGAAAAGCTGTTCGGTCAAGTCCCAATGATGCGCGGCACTGGCTCCGCCTACGTAGCCGGGATCGAAGAGTTCTGGAACCAATGTCCATGGATCTTCGAGCACCTGTTCGTTATGACTGAGCGTTAGAGGGACGGGAGCATAAAGACCGCGGCGCAAGCGCCTCAACCAATGCTGCTCTCGCCACCGGACAAGAATTTTCGCTGCCACTGGGCGGCTGACATTAAGTGCTGCCACAACGTCATCAACAGTTATGAAATCGCCCCCGGCGTGGAGGACGGCCGACAATCGGGTTCGGGATGTAACACGCGATGGCATACCAAAAATGCAGTTAATCCCGGATTTCGGGGAATACGGCATTCAGAGTATACCGCAACAGCGATATACGAGAATGCGCTTCAATCCTGTAGAACGGGATTTATTGCATTTATAATATATCAAAAGCCAGGCGAGGTCCCTTTCATAGGGATCTTCCGTCCAGGCTTTTGCTTGGGCCGGCGGTTTTGGATTCAACACAACTAAGCTGTGAGCCTCATCACAGACATCCAACTCAGCCCGTGCGAAAATATTTAGTGAATTGGGGCAGCGAGAAGTGCGCCGGTCTCCCAAGACGGCCCTCGAAGCTGCCCCAAAGCCATTTTCAGCGCTCTTTGGATGCTAAGTCCTTATCCCGGAATACCTTGGTATAAGTCCTTTAGATTCAAAGACCATGGCAGGGATTTCCTCCTAAACCAATGATTCCATTAGACCGGGGGGGAGGGGGGTACCATAACCAAAGAGTAATAGGCGAGGAACAGCACGAACCACGCGTTCCCAAATAGAAAAAAAAGGCGAGTCCGGAGTCAGCTTGCCTGCGCGACCGCAGCAATCCAACTCCGAGCGTGACCACCGCTAGGGCGAGGATCACGGCTCCGGCGTAAATCAGGGAGACCGCCCCACAGGCTTCGGTAGCGGTGGGCGGAAGCACGGAGAAAAAGAAGCCCGACGAAATGAAAATCGCGGCCAGCGGCACTCCGATTCGGACTGCCCAAAGCAATGGGCTGGGGAGCGCGGCCGCATCCGCCAGCATTTGGCAAACCAGCGACAGAATCACGATCACGCCCGCGTGGGCATGGCCGGCGCGGAAAAAATTCTGGCGCAGCGGGTTGTCCATGTAGCCGCTGCCCTTGGCCATCAGTGAGGTCATCAGAAAATACCCACCGTACTGAATGATGGGCACGGTGATGAGGATGATCCCGGACATCATTCTGGCTTCGCGAGTCATAGTTTCTCCTTCAACGCAACGATTAGGTTGATTGGGTAGCACTCGCCATTTCAGGCGCCGAATCTCTCCGCCGCCCGAGCTTTCGCCTTGGCGGCTTCTTCTTCCCGATTCTTCGGCGGAGCGTTCGTGTCGAGCGCATGGAGCAGACGAGCCGAGGCGCCGGCGATTTCGTCGATCGCGGCGAGGAACGCAGCTTCATTCGCTTTCGACGGCTTGTTAAAGCCCGTAATCTTTCTCACGAACTGAAGCGAAGCCGCTCGAATCTCTTCGTCGGTAACCGGCGGATCGAAATTGAAAAGGGTTTTGATATTGCGGCACATTCGACTGGGACCTCCCACAATGACCCTATAAACCCCGTGACATTTTCTCACGTCCAAGCGGAGTGTCTCGAATGGAACCGCACAATCGTGCCTTACCAAGGGGCGGTTCCGCTCGCCGCTTGCGGTCGTCATGGACGATAGTTGCATTCAGGGCCATGTCCGCCGAACCCCAGCACGAAACGAAAAAAGTCGGAGCCGTCATCTATCTTTCCAGCAACCGGCCGCTTCACCTGCCCGACTTTCTCGCCGAATTCCGCCGCAGCTGGCCGCATTTATCGCTGGAGAAAACAGGCAAGGAACCGCACCGCGCCCTGTTCCGCGTGGGCCACTCCAACTTCGCACTCGAACTGCATCACGAGCGTGTCCCGCAACAGGTCACGGAACTCGTCGTCAACTCTACCCCGCACTGGCCGATGGCAAGCGCCGCCCTCGCCCATCACCAGGCGCACCTGTCGGTGGTAGAGACGGCGGAGAATCGCGACGTTCTCACCTTGGCCTGCGATCTCACCAAGGCGATTGCCGCTCTGCTCCCGGTCACCGATTCGCTGGCCGTCTGCTGGCTCAACGGCCCCGCTTTGAACTCTTCGGAGACTTTCGTCCAGGGCGCTCGCGAATCGTTTGCCACCGGTCTTTACCCGATCGCGTTGTGGGTCGGGTTCCAATGGGATGCGCAAGCCGGCGCTATCCAAACCCGAGGCATGGCGCAGTTTGGCGCACCGGAGATTTGCCTCTCCCAACAGAAGGAAGCCGCCCCGCTCATGCTCCGCTATGTGTTTCATGTGGCGCAGTCCGTTCTCGCCTCTCACCACCAGATCGCCGGCGGCGATGTCATCGACAGCCCCCATGGCAGGCTGGGAGTCAAGCAGATCGGCGTCCCGGGGAAAATGGTACTGATTCTCAGACCCCTTGCCACGTAGCGTGTACCATGGTACATTAGTACCATGATCCATGAATCGCAAATCAAGGAATCGCAGCTCCTCATCGAACGAGTCCAAACCGGAGTCCGCATGGAAAAGCGGCTGCTCAAAGTGCTCAAGGCTTTCGCGGAATATCACGACATGTCCCTGGGCGATCTGCTCGAAGGCATTGTGCTCCACGCCTTCGACGGCAAGGCTCCCTTCAGCCCCGCATCGCTCAAGCGCATTCAGGACCTGAAAAAGTTCTACGCCCTCGACCTCGACTCCAGCGCCAGCCACCGCCTCACCGAAATCAAAGCGATGCCTCCCAGGAAAAAAGTTGCAGCGAAAAAGCGAGAATGAATCGCCTCCACCAGACCACGGCCGACGCAAAATGTTGTCATCCTGAGCGCAGCGAAGGACCCCTGCATTTCAGTGCTGCGAACAAATCCATAGGTCCTTCGCTGCGCTCAGGATGACAAATCATGAGTGGTGTGGCTCGTGCACGAACATTCGCCCCAGACTCCTAAGACCTAAGACCTGCCGCATCACATCTGGCATGTTCACTTGTCCTTGAAGCGCGGCCACTTCGGCGTTAGTATTCCGTTTTCGCTTTTATCGCGATTTATCGAGGACTCATGCCGCAAAATTACGTTCCCATCTTTTTCTTCCTCGCCGTCGTCGGCATCCTAATCGCCGTCACGCTGTGGATCTGCGTAATCATCCGCACGCAAAGTCCCAACCGCGTGAAGCTGATGCCCTACGAGTGCGGGATTGATCCTTATGACAGCGCTCGCGGACGCTACACGGTCCGCTTTTACATCATTGCCATACTGTTCGTTGTGTTCGACGTGGAGACCATCTTTCTGTTTCCCTGGGCGGTGAAGTTCAAGGCACTGGGCGTCTTCGGGCTGACCGAAATGCTGGTCTTTCTCGGCATCCTGATTGTCGGCTTCATATGGATCTGGAAGAAGGGCGCGCTGGAATGGGTATGACTGGTCCCAATCCGGCTGCTTCCGATGAGACGTTCAGCGCGAGCCGTTGGACGAGGGGGAACCTGTGGTTCCCGACGCGGATCGTGGTTAACCCGCTGCGCGTTAGCCGCGTAAAGCGGCGTCTGTTTGGCAGCAACGAGGAGAGCATTGCGATTCTGCAGGTCGCTTCGGTGAAGATTTCGACGGGAATCTTCTGGTCGGACATTCTGATTGAGTCCACTGGAGGCACCGATCCCATCACCAGTCACGGCCATCGCAAAGCCGACGCCTTGCGCATCCGCGACCTGGTCGAAGGTTTTCAGGCGGCCCGGCGCTAGCGCACATGACCATTGTGATGCCGGTCATTGACGGTAACGGCAGCCAACTGTTAGAAGTGAAACTTTGCTAATCGCTGCACGGTTTTTGTAACGATAGACGACAGACCCTTTGCATGGCTGAGGAAGTCAAATCGCCCGCTCCACCACCACCGCCCCAACCCCAGCCGGCCAAAACCGGGCCGTCTGGGGGCCCGGAAGGTGAGCAGAAGCCGACGGCGGAAAAGCCCGTAGCAGCGAAGCCCGCCGCGCCTGCGAAGCCTGCCGCTCCGGCCAAGCCAACTGGTCCGGTTCCGGTGCCGTGGACCTCGCCGATGGTGGAGAAACACCGCAGCCAGTACGGCTCGGGCCTGGACCCGCAGACTTATCTGGGGCAGAACTACCTTACCGTCGACCGCTCGCTGATCCCCGACATCCTGCGCCTGCTGCGCGACGAAGAGCAGTTTGACTATTGCGTGGATATCACTGCGGCGCATTATCCGAAGCGCGAAAAACAATTCGACGTCATTTGGATTCTCTATTCTTTCCCGCGTAACGAGCGGGTGCGGGTGAAGACCCAGATTGCCGACGGCGCTTCGATCCAGTCCAGCGTTTCGATCTGGCCGACGGCGAACTGGTTGGAGCGCGAAGTCTACGACATGTTCGGCATCAAGTTTGACGGACATCCCGATCTGAAACGCATTCTCCTGCCCGACGGCTGGAAAGGTTTCCCGCTGCGCAAGGATTACGGAATTTTGCAGCAAGACAAAGAGTGGGTGCAGATCAATCTCGGAATCGAGAGCGGACAATGAGCTCTTCTATGAACGACCGTTCTCACCTCGATCTCGAAACTCCCGACAAGACGTATCTCGATTCGAACGAACTCGTCATCAACATGGGACCGCAGCATCCGGCTACCCACGGCGTGCTGCGCGTCATCCTGAAGCTCGACGGCGAAAAGGTTCTGGGCACCGAGTGCGTCATCGGATACCTGCATCGCGGCGTGGAAAAAATCGCGGAGAACCGCACCTACACGATGTTCAATCCCTACGTCGACCGGATGGACTATTGCGCCGCCGTGTCGAATGGGCTGGGCTACTGCGAAGCGGTCGAGAAGTTGATGAATGTGGAGGCGCCGCCGCGCGCGCAATACATTCGCGTGATCCTGACCGAGCTGCAACGAATAGCCAGCCACCAGCTATGGCTCGGGACGCACGCGCTCGATATCGGAGCCATGACGCCGCTGTTCTATACCTTCCGCGACCGGGAGGAGATCCTCAAGATTTTCGAAAAGTATTGCGGCGCGCGCCTGACCACGCATGCTTTTCGCATCGGCGGCTGCCAGTACGAAACGTACGCCGGCTTTGAAAAAGACGTTAAGAATTTCCTGACCTTCTTCGCGCCGAAGATCGACGAATATGAAGTGCTGCTTACCACCAACCGTATCTGGCTGGAGCGCACGAAGAATGTGGGCGTGATCTCGGGCCCCGACTGCATTGCGCTCGGCGTGACCGGGCCGGTGTTGCGCGCCAGCGGTGTGAAGTGGGATGTGCGCAAGGCCCAGCCTTACGCCAACTATAAGGACTTCGATTTCGAAATTCCGGTCGGCACCAATGGAGACACCTACGACCGGTACCTGGTGCGCATGATGGAAATGCGCCAGTCGATGCGCATCGTCGAGCAAGCAGTCAACGGTATTCCCGAAGGCCCGATCATGGGCAAAGTGCCGAAGGTGATCAAGCCGCCGGTGGGCGAAATTTATCATTCGATCGAGGCGCCGAAAGGCGAACTGGGATACTTCATCGTCAGCGACGGCTCGACGCAACCTTACCGCTTGCGCGTGCGTCCGCCATCATTCGTCAATCTGCAGGCGCTCGATGTCATGGTGCGCGGCTTGCTGGTCGCGGATGTGGTCGCCGTCATCGGCACGATTGACATCGTGCTCGGCGAGGTGGACCGCTGATGCCCAATTTCATCATGTCGTATCTCGACAGCAAGGATGCGATGACGCCGGGTGGAGCGGGCAGCCAGTTCTGGGCGCTGATGTATGTGCTCATTATTTTCGCCGGAGTATCGGTGGCTGTGATTTGCATGAACTGGATCGAGCGCAAGGTGCTGGCACACTTCCAGGTTCGCCTCGGTCCCATGCGCGTAGGCCCGCACGGATTGCTGCAGCCCATCGCCGATGCGCTTAAGCTGATGCTCAAAGAGGACATCATCCCCGCCGAGGCTGACCAGTTCGTTTTCTGGGTCGCGCCGCTGATCGGGTTGCTCGCGGCGTTCACGGTCTACACCGTGATTCCATTCGGGCCTTCGCAGGCAGTGAGTGACATGAACATCGGCATCCTGTTTATGCTCGGCGTCTCGTCGCTCGGAGTGCTCGGCATCGTGGTTGCGGGATGGGCTTCGAACTCGCACTATCCGCTGATCGGTGCGCTGCGGTCGAGTGCGCAGATGGTGTCCTATGAAGTTGCCATGGGACTGGCCGTGGTCTCGGCGATCCTGATGACCAGCATGAACGTAAGCGGCACCGGCACGCTGAGCATGATCGGGATCGTGCAGGCACAGCAGCAGCAAGGCATCTGGTTCCTCTTTAAGTTTTTCCCGCTCGGCCTGATCGCGTTCGCGATTTTTGCCATCGCCATGGTCGCCGAGGTCAACCGCGCGCCTTTTGATCTGGCCGAGGCGGAATCGGAATTGACCGCCGGATTCCACACTGAGTACAGCGGACTGCGCTGGTCGCTGTTCATGCTTGCGGAATATGCTTCAATGATCGCCGTCTCTTCGATCGCGGTCACCCTCTGGCTCGGCGGATGGATGCGTCCGTTCCCGAACCTGCTGCACGCTCCGGCGTGGGACTTTATCTTCTCCTTGTTTCCGGGGCTCACATTCGGAGGTCTGGCGGCGATTGCTTTGATCGGCACGGCGCGCATGCCGGCGCATTCTTTCTTCAAGATTCAGCGGATCGGGCTCGCGGTCTTCGCGGCGCTGCTTGGCTTCCTGGCTCTGTTGCTGCTGGTGATCGCGGTCGCAGGCCGTTCCGCTGACGGGAGCGTGGCGGCCAGGCTCAACGAAGGCATCGGATACGTATATTGGTTTCTGTTCAAAGTCGCCGTCTTTATGTATTTGTTTATTTGGTATCGCGCGACCTGGCCGCGGTACCGCTTCGACCAGTTGATGAAAGTCGGATGGAAAGTGCTGCTGCCGATTTCGCTCGGCGTGCTGATTCTGACCGCGGTCGTGGGGGTGATCGTTTCATGAACCCCGCCATCAATTCGGCACTCAACTCAGGCATGGCTCCGGTCGCGACGCCGTGGTTCTTTTATGCGCTGGCAGGGTTGGCCGTCGCCAGCGGCATGGCGGTCATCACGCGGCGAAATGCCGTGCATTCTGCGTTGGCGCTGATCGTGACCCTGCTTTCGGTGGCCGGTCTCTACTTGATGTTGTATGCCCCGTTTGTCGCTGGCGTGCAAATCATCGTTTACGCGGGCGGAATCATGGTGCTGTTCCTGTTCGTGATCATGCTGGTGAATCTCGACCGCTCGTCCAAAGAACGGCAGTTCAATCGCATGTGGCCGGTGGGATTGGCGGCGGCCTGTGCGTTGCTGGCGCTGTTTGTGTCCGTGATCGTGAAGGGTAAGGCCCTATTCCCGGACCGCGGAATGACACTGCCCGAGTCGTCGAACACGCAGCAGGTGGCCGCGATGCTGTACGGAGAAGCTGGCAGGATGGGTCAATATACGTTCGCCTTCGAAATCGCCTCGCTGTTGTTGCTGGTGGCGATTTTGGGGGCGGTAATTATGACGAAGAAGAAGATCTGACAACTCGTCGTTCGCTGATCGCTGTTCGCAAGACCAACAGCGGCGCCCAACAGCGAACGACGAACGGCGGTTTTTATGGTTCCGATAACTACGCTTCACTATCTCGTCGTTGCCGCGGCACTGTTCGTGCTGGGTGTGATTGGTGTGCTTACGCGCCGCAACGTGGTGATTGTGCTGATGTCGATCGAGTTGATTCTGAACGCGGTGAACCTGAACCTGGTGGCGTTCTCACGCATGTGGGGATACCTGCATGGGCAATTATTCGCGATCTTTATCGTAGTGGATGCCGCCGCCGAAGCCGCGGTTGGCCTCGGCATTTTGATTGCCTTCTTCCGTAACAAGGAGACGATCAATGTGGATGAGATTGATTTGTTGAAATGGTAGAAGAGCAGCCGTCAGCTATCAGCTATCAGCTTTCAGTTAAAACTTTAAGCTGCGAACTGAGAGTCCTTACTGAGAGCTGATAGCTGAGAGCTGAGAGCTAATGTTTTTAAACCACATCTGGCTGATTCCGCTGTTCCCGGCCTTCGGGGCCGCGACGATGTTTTTCTTCGGACGGCGGCTGCAGAAGGCTACCGTCAGCGCGGTTTGCGTTGGTGTGGTCGCCGTTGCGTTCGTGTTCGCCTGCTTCACGGTGGTTGAGTACACGCACTTCGCGCATGGCACGGGGCAGCCGTTCGAGAAGATTGTTTATACCTGGCTCGGCAGCGGTGACGGCCACCTGAGCTTTGTTAAGCGCGATGGAACGACTGCCTCGTTCAATGCCGACGCCGGATTCCTGCTCGACCCGCTCTCTGCGATCTGGCTGCTCTTTGTGACCGGCGTGGGCATGCTGATCCACATTTACTCCGTTGGATACATGGGCCACGAAGGCGGCTATTATCGCTTCTTCGGATACATGAACCTGTTCATGTTTTCGATGCTGACGCTCGTCCTGGCGAATAACTACATGCTGTTGTTCGTAGGATGGGAAGGCGTCGGCTTGTGTTCGTATCTGCTGATTGGTTTTTACTTTCATCGCAAGTCGGCCACCGATGCAGCCAACAAGGCGTTCATCGTGAACCGCATCGGCGATGCCGGATTCATTCTGGGCGCGCTTACGCTCTCGTGGTATCTGGGATCGTTTCGCTTTACCGACATCAACACGCTCGTGCGCAGCGGGACTTTCCATATCGGCGATCCTGTCCTTACGATTGCCGCGCTGCTGCTGTTTGTTGGAGCTTGCGGCAAGTCGGCGCAGATTCCTCTGTATGTCTGGCTGCCGGATGCGATGGAGGGCCCAACGCCGGTTTCGGCGCTGATCCACGCCGCGACCATGGTGACAGCGGGCGTGTATATGGTGGCGCGTTCGAATGCCTTCTTCGTGTTGGCACCGACGGCGATGAAAACCGTTGCCATCATTGGCGCGCTCACTGCGGTGTTTGCCGCGTCTATCGGGCTGGTGCAGAACGACATCAAGCGCGTGCTCGCCTACTCCACCGTGTCGCAACTGGGATACATGTTTATGGCGCTGGGCGTTGGCGCTTTTGCGGCGGGCGTTTTCCATGTGTTCACGCATGCGTTCTTCAAGGCGCTCCTCTTCCTTGGTTCCGGTTCGGTGATTCACGCCATGAGTGGTGAGCAGGACATGCGCAACATGGGCGATCTGCGCGAGCGCATTCCGACTACGTACAAGACGATGGCGATTGCGACGCTGGCGATCACGGGCATCCCACCCCTGGCAGGCTTCTTTTCGAAAGACGAAATCCTGTGGCAGGCATACCGTTCCGCCGAAGGCAGCTTTCCCTATCTCTGGCTGATTGGATTTTTCACCGCGCTGATGACCGCGTTCTACATGGCCCGCCTCATCTTCCTGACGTTTTATGGAAAGCCGCGAATGGACCATGAAGTCGAGCACCACATTCACGAATCGCCCAAGTCCATGACGGGGCCTCTGGTCGTGCTGGCGATCTGCTCGATCTGCGCTGGGTGGCTGGGTGTGCCGGCAAGTTTGGGTGGGACGAACATGTTCGGGAAATTTCTGGAGCCGGTATTCGCACGCGAGGCTGTAGCTACCGCCTCCGTTGCGCCGGCTGAGCCGCAGGAACCTGCGGGCGAAGAACATCGCGGCTTGGAATGGACGCTGATGTTGCTCTCGGTCGGGGCGGCAGTCGTGGGCGGAGGATGGGCCTACGGCTACTACGCGAACGCCGGCAAAGATTACCCCGAGCCCATCGCGGTCAAGGCTCCGCCGGTCTACACCGTGCTCTACAACAAGTATTTTGTCGACGAGGGTTACGACTACGCTTTCACCGGACGCCGCAAGATTGGCAAGATCCGGCTCGGAGCGATGGGTGCAGGCGAAGCCTCGTCGTGGTTTGACGCCAAGATCATCGACGGCACCGTCAACGACGTTGGCTGGGTAACACGCGCGGTCGCTACGCTTTCGACCTGGTGGGACAAGTGGATCATCGACGGCTTGTGCGTGAACGGTCCAGCGATTCTTGCACGCATGATCTCCTATCCGGCGCGGCTGTTCGAATGGGGACTGGTGCAGTGGTATGCGCTGGTCATGGTTGCGGGACTGCTTGGATTTGGCGTGTATTACGTGTGGAAGTGAAATACCGGTTCTTAGCTATTGGCTCTTAGCTGTTAGCTAGAAGCCAAAGGCCAAGAGCTAACAGCTAAGAGCTCTTATGCAGAATCACATACTATCCATCATCCTCTTTACGCCGCTTGTGGGCGCGCTTGTTCTCCTGTTCGTTCCAAAGGAAAACAAAGACGCGATTCGCTGGATTGCGAACATCTTCGCGCTTGCCGGCTTCCTGATTTCGATCCCACTGGTGCCGATGTTCTGGGCGCAGCGCTTCGAGGTGACCCCTTCGCACTTCAAATTCCTCGAGGGCACACCGAACAATTGGATCCCCTCGATTGGCGCGGGTTACAACCTGGGCATTGACGGCATTTCGTTTCTGCTGATCATGCTGACCACGCTGCTGGGATGGGTCTCAATTCTCTCTTCGTGGACCGCCATCGAGAATCGGGTCAAGGAATACTACGTTTGGTTTCTGGTGTTGCAGACGGGAATGCTCGGCGTCTTCATGGCGCTCGACTTTTTCCTGTTCTTTGTTTTCTGGGAAGCGATGCTGGTGCCGATGTATCTTCTGATCGGCATCTGGGGCGGCCCACGCAAACTTTATGCGGCCATCAAGTTTTTCCTGTACACGCTGCTGGGCTCGGTGCTGATGCTGCTGGGCATCCTGTTCCTCTACTTCCATCACCACACGGTTACGGGCGTCTTCACCTTCAGCATTCCCGAGCTTTATAAGACAGCTCCGCTGATTCCGTTCCAGTACGCCATCTGGTTGTTCATTGCTTTCTTTATTGGTTTTGCGATCAAAGTTCCGATGTTCCCGTTCCACACCTGGTTACCGGACGCGCACGTGGAAGCGCCAACGGCCGGCTCCGTCATTCTGGCGGGCGTTTTGCTGAAGATGGGAACGTACGGATTCGTCCGCTTCTCGCTGCCATTCTTTCCCGCGGTGGTTTCGCATCCTAAAGTGCAAGGCTGGATGATCGGGATCTCGCTGGTGGGCATCATCTATGGCGCGCTGGTTTCGCTGATGCAGAAGGACATGAAAAAACTGGTGGCGTACTCGTCTGTCAGCCACCTGGGCTTCTGCACGTTGGGCATTTTTGCGCTGAATTCGATGGGCCTGAGCGGTTCGGTGTTGCAGCAGATCAATCACGGCATCTCGACCGGCGCGCTCTTCTTGATTGTCGGCATTTTGTATGAACGGCGCCACACGCGCGAGATCGCGGAGTATGGTGGCATCTCGAACGTGATGCCCATTTACGCGACCATCACCATGATCATGTTCCTCTCATCGATGGGATTGCCGCTGCTGAATGGATTTGTCGGCGAGTTCACGATTCTGCAGGGGGCCTTTACCGCGAACTGGAGGTGGGCCGCGTGGGCAGCGCCGGGCGTGGTTCTGGCCGCAGCGTACTTGCTCTGGCTCTATCAGCGCGTCTTCTTCGGGACGGTCACGAATCCCAAGAACGAAAAGCTGCACGATCTTACGCCGCGCGAAATTCTTACGTTTGCGCCGCTGATCATCATGGCGTTCTGGATCGGAATTTATCCCAAGCCGTTCTTCCAGATCCTGGAACAGCCAGTCAATCAGATTGTGCAGACGATTCATGACAGTTCCAACGCTAACGCGCCGGTGAACGCGCAGGTTGTACCCGCGCCGAGTCCGCAGGCACCCGCTGTTGTGCCGAAAGTTGCCGGACCGAAGGTAGTCAAGCCCAACGTCGTCAAACCGAAAGCGAGTAACTAAGTGCGAGGCCTGTCGCCAACTGAATTAGGGTTGATGTTGCCGATGGTGGAACTTACCATTTTCGCGCTCGGCATTCTGCTGATTGACCTGATGGTTCCGCGGGAATGGAAGTGGATTAACGCCGTGGGCGCCTTTATTGGCGTGCTGTTTGCTACGTTGTGCGTATGGGAAATTCAGTCGAAAATGCCCAGGGGCGCGTCCGGCTCTTACAACTCGCTGCTGGTCGATCGCTTCGCCATTTATTTCTGGTATCTGTTTCTGGCCGGAGCGGCAATCGCCATCCTGATGTCGGTGCACTACCTCGAACTGGAAGATGAACACCACGGCGAATACTATTCTTTGCTGCTGCTGTCCGTGGTGGGCATGATGTGCATGGCGGCAGGAATCGACATTGTGCTGCTCTTCATTGGGCTCGAACTGATGGCGATTTCCACCTACGTGCTGGTTGGTTTTTTGCGCCGCGACCGGCGCTCGAACGAAGCTGCCTTGAAGTACCTGCTGCTGGGAGCGTTTTCGTCGGGCATCTTTGCCTACGGGCTTTCTCTGTTGTACGGACTTTCCGGAAGCACGAATCTGGTGATCATTCAACGCGCGGTCTCGGCGCAGAATCCACACAACCCGGTGGTGGTGATCGCACTGTTGACGACCATGGTGGGATTGCTGTTCAAGATCGCCGCCGTTCCCTTTCATCAATGGGCGCCGGATGCTTACGAAGGCGCGCCCACCAGCATTACCGGATTCATGTCGGTGGCGGTGAAAGCGGCGGCGTGGGCGCTGTTGCTGCGGATACTGTTAGCCCTATGGCCGTTGCGCTCGGTTTACACGCCGGTGATTGTGATCGTCTCCATCGCGACCATGACGGGCGCCAATTTTGCGGCGCTTACGCAGACGAACACGAAGCGGCTGCTTGCCTACTCCTCGATTGCGCACGTTGGATACATGCTGCTGGCATTTGTGGCCATGGGTACTTCGCAGCCCGGCAGTCCTGGCTTTAACGACGGATTCAAAGGAATCCTGATCTACCTGCTCGTCTATACGTTTATGAACCTGGGCGCGTTCGCGGTGATCACCTCGTTGCGGCAGCGCAATGTGATTGGCGACGAACTCGACGATATGGCCGGGCTCTACCAACGCGCGCCGGTCGAAGCCGTGCTGATGCTGCTGTTTCTGCTTTCGCTTGCCGGCATTCCGCCCGCTGCCGGGTTCCTGGGCAAGTACTATATCTTCCTGAGCCTGATCGAAAGCCAGCATTACTGGCTGGCCTCGCTCGGCGTGCTCTATTCGCTGTTTGGACTTTATTACTACCTGAAGATTGCGAACGCCATGTTGATGCGCGCGCCTACGGAAACCGGGCGGCTGCCCGTCAGCCTCGGAATGCGTTGCGCGGTGGGCGTAACTGCACTCGCAACGCTCGTGATTGGCGTTTACCCGGAACCGTTCATTCGCGGCGTCAACTGGTCGCTGGGGATTGTGCAGTCTCCCCATGTGGCGGCGATGATCAGGTGATGTAATATCTCAGAACCTGACTTGCTGCGACGGTCGGGAACAATGGATTCGACTCCGTCAACATCCCTCACTCCAGCCTCCGTCGCTCCAACTGCCGCGTACGCTCCCACCAAGAATCTACGCCGAATTGGCTTGGCTCCATTCGTTGCCTTGCTGTTTGCCTACTGCACGGGTGGGCCGTTTTCGTTGGAATCGATGATTTCCGGCTCCGGGCCTGGGCTGGGGCTGACCTTTCTTATCGTTGTTCCACTGGTATTTGCGGTTCCCATTTCCATGGCGACCGCGGAAATGACGACGGTTATGCCGGTGGAGGGCGGCTTCTACCGGTGGAGTCGCGCGGCTTTGGGCGATTTTTGGGGGTTCCAGTGCGGCTGGTGGAATTGGACTGGCACCTTCCTGATGAGCGCCTCCTATGGTGTAGCGATGGCCGATTACCTGGAGAATTGGTTCCCGCTGCATTCCCGAGTTGAGCACTGGGCGGTAGCGATTGTTCTGCTCGTGATCGTGGCTTACCTCAACGTGCGGGGCATTCATGTGGTCGGTCAGCTGACACTCATTCTCCTGCTCATCATGGCGGTACCGCTGCTGATCTTTACCGTGCTCGGTTTTCATCAGGCGCATTTCAATCCGTTTCATCCGTTTTTCCCTTCGGGGAAACCCTGGCAAGGCGCCTTCGGCGTTGGATTAGCCATTGCCATGTGGACGTACGCGGGTTACGAACAGCTTTCCACGGTGATTGAGGAGGTGGAAAACCCGGCGCGCAATTTCGTGATCGGACTGGCCATCGTTATTCCCCTTTCGATCGCGACCTACGTGCTTACCATGTCGGCAGGTTTGGCCGCTCTGGGGAACTGGCAAGAGTGGGAAACCGGATATCTGGTTACGGCGGCCCGGCTGATCGGAGGAAATCTGCTCGGTACGTCGGTATTTTTGGCGGCCGTGATCGCAAATTTCGTATTGCTGGATAGCACTATGCTCTCGGTCACGCGGCTGCCGCTTACCATGGCGGAAGACGGCTATTTCCACCCGGGATTGGGAAAAGTCAGCGAGCGTTTTGGAACACCGGTGCGGTCGATTGTTCTGTCCGCTGCTCTGTGCGCCGCGCTTGCCTTATTCACCGTGCCCCAACTGATTGCCGTCTATGCATGGACGCGCATGGCGACCTCGATACAGACCATGCTTTCCTTCTGGCAATTCCGGCGCAAGTATCCTGATGCGCCACGCAGCTTCCGCGCGCCCGGCGGCTGGTTGGGGGCATCGGCCATGGTGATGGCTCCGACGCTGCTTTTTGGCTGGGCAATGATCTATAGTGATGTCGCGACGCGGAAGTGGGGGCTGCTGAATCTGGCCTCGGGACCTGTGGCTTACCTATGGTTACGCTATCGCCGGCGGGCGCGGATGGGAGTGCAGCCCGGCGCCATGGTTTCCTGACAGGACCGCGAACTCCGAAAGAGCGTCCGAATGCCTGAGAAGCCCAAATTCGAGCCTGACACGCCTTCGCCGAAGAAAGATCCGCTGGTTTCGCTCGCTCGCTATTCTGAGATAGGGTTCATGATTCCGGCGGCGGTCTTGCTGGGGTTCTTTTTGGGCAAGCTCGCCGATTACTGGCTGCATACCAAGTGGCTCTATCTGGTGGGGCTATTGTTTGGCGCGGTGGTTGGTTTTTGGCAGATGATCCGTATGGCTGTGGGCGCTTTCAAAGATAAATAATGAATGAGCGTGAGCATCTCGACCGGACCGCGGAGACTTCGCCGGGGGAGACTCTCGATGAGGGCACAATTCATGAGCGCATGATCGATGACCTCTCAATTTATGAGCGCATCATTCCTCGCGTGCTGCGCAATATGCTGGTCGCTAGCGTTCTGCTGCTGGGACCGGCATTCTGGTTTTACCGTTGGGCGGGATCGATTGGTTTTGCCTTCGGGGCCCTCGTTTCTTACGTTAATTTCCGGTCGCTGACACGTGGCGTCGAAGGGCTGGCCGATCGCATTGTCAACCGAAACAGCCGCGAGAAGGGCGGGCGGATCATCCTGCGCTTCCTGGTGCGCTATGGGTTGGTGGGAGCCGCTGCCTATGCTATATTCAAGAGTTCTTCCCTGGCTTTTCGGGGCTTTTTGTGGGGCTTGTGTGTGCCGGTGGCAGCCCTGATGGCCGAGGCAGTTTGGGAGGGGTACGCGGCCTTCCGGCGGGGAGAGTAAGGCTGTTGAAAAGGTTGTCATCCCGAGCGAAGCGAGGGATCTGCATTGTTCCGGGCGAACTGCGGATCCCTCGCTTCGCTCGGGATGCCAAGTTCTAAAATAAGTATTTGAAGTCTGAAAATGGAACAACTGGCTTTTACCGCGCTTCTGAATCGTCTGTTTGGCGCGCCAGTGCTGGCGTTGCTGCTGAAGCTGCACATTCATCCGAAGTATCCGGCGACTCCGATCACGAATACGGTTGCAATGGAAATTCTGGTGGTGCTGCTGCTGACGATCTTTTTCATCGCGGTGCGCACCCGGCTTTCGGTGGAGCGTCCGGGTGGGTTGCAACACACGATGGAAGTAATCCAGGGCTTTGTCGCCGACATGACCGATGAAGTGATCGGGCATCATTCCTCGAAGTACGTACCCTACCTGGTCACGCTCGGCATGTTCATCCTGAGTTGCAATTTGATCGGTCTGGTGCCGGGACTGGAATCACCAACCGGAGTGCCGGTTGTGCCGCTCGGATGCGCGCTGCTGACGTGGTTCTACTATCACTATCAGGGAGTGCGCACGAACGGACCCATCGGCTATTTGAAACGCTTCATCGGGCCACGGGATAAGGAAGTGCCTCTGACTCTGCGTGTGTTCTTGCCTTTCCTGATGTTTCCGCTTGAGGTGTTTAGCCATATTGCCCGGGCCATGTCGCTGACCATCCGTCTTTTTGCCAACATGTTCGCCGGAGAGATGGTCACGCTGGTGTTCTTTTCGCTCATACCGTTGGGGATCCCGGTGCTGTTCGAGGGACTGCACATCGGCGTGTCGTTAGTTCAGACGTATGTTTTTGTGTTGCTGGCCTGCGTGTATTTGGGTGAGGCGACAGGGCAGGAACACTAAAGAGAGAAGGTCTCAGGTCTTAGGTGTCAGGTCCCAGGAAGAGCATTCGGGTTTCCTGAGACCTGAGAATTGGTGCCTGACACCTGCTGTTTGACACCTGCCTTTCAGCGTGAGGGCGTCGGCTTCAGAAGCGCGGCGTCAACCACCCACTGGCGGCAATTCATATTAAGGAGACGCACAATGCGGAAATGCGTGATGTTGATGTTTGTAATGTTGATAGCGTCGGTGATGACGGTGCCGGCGTTTGCGCAGGGCACGACTGGAGCGGTTGCGACCACGAACTGGGTGGCGCTGACTTCCGGTTTTGCGCTTGCACTGGCGGCGGGGTTGGCGGCACTGGGACAGGCGAGAGTGGCGGGAGCGGCCTGCGAAGCGCTGGGACGCAATCCGGCGGCGCGACCTGGAATCATGGTCGCGCTGATTCTTGGCCTCGCCTTCATCGAGTCCCTGGTGTTGTATGTGCTGGTAATTGTCTTTGTGAAGGTTGTATAAGCGAGTTGCAGGTTTCTTGAACTTGGTTTGTGAAAAGGCTTCTGCCTGCGCAGGGGCTTTTTCTTTGCGGCAGAATCGGCGCGCGCGAGTGACGGGTGCGGCCAGACGCGGCAAGCCGCGTCTCTACGATGTTGGGGTGAAGTGGATTGACTCTGGCTGAGACCCTGCTCTAGCCTTTGCGTTCGCCGTCCCAGTTGGTGGAGCGATTGTCGGGCGCCTTTTCCAGGGCCTCGACCAGGATGCGACGGAGACGGTAGCGGCTGTCCAGGTCCATGCTGACGAACTCGAAACCAATTTCATTGACGCGGGCGCGGCGCAGCAGAACCTCGCCGCGGATCTTCTTCACACCCACAGAGACTTCGACGTGGGCTTCCGAGCCGACGCGGAGATTGTCGCTGCGCGTGCCCATGCCGCCGCCCAGGCTCATCTCCCGCATGATGATGTTGGACTTTCCCCAGGAACTGGAAAGAGTGGCGGAGAGAGTGCGCGGCAAAACGACGCGTTCGTAGCGGCGCTGGCGGACCCAGGGACATCCGGGGCCGGGATCTAGTGGAGCGATACCGATCTCGGCGGCATCGAGGCCGCTCTCGGCGAGCGCTTGGGTGCCGTAGCGGGGATCAATCTTGGAGAGGGCTTGAATAGCGGCAATTCGCAATTCGCGGTGCTGATTGTAGCCAAACAGTTTCTTGTCTTCGAGAATGGTGCGCAGAGTGGGAACGGCCTCAACCTCGCGTAAACGGCCCAGCGACTCGATGGCTTTCAATTGTACAAACGGCGGGCGGTTGTGAGCTTCACCCGCGGTGGCGAGCGCGATCAAACTGGAACTGGCGCTGCGGTCCTGGCTCATGCCGATCTCGTCAATGGCCTCGGGCAAAATGAGGGAGTCGAGCAGTTCGAGCAGTTCGAGCAGGGTACGGCCGCGGTCGGGCGCGGCCCCGTAGGCAACCTGGCGAACGATGATGTCCTGATAGAAGCGATTGAATTCGCCCATGCGCGAGGGCAGCAACTCGATCAGCGTGGTGACGGCAAGACGGCTCAAGAGGCCAACGGTGGAGGCAGCCTGGCGGGG